>Ga0081529_122782_pt1 | contig 38140 bp, 40 predicted proteins | sample EchGeymetagenome_FD_71012 | JGI IMG/M metagenome (GOLD analysis project Ga0081529, IMG submission 71012) | Ferrous microbial mat and aquatic microbial communities from Echinus Geyser, Yellowstone National Park, USA - transect B T=78-80 C v2... ...
CATAATTGAGTATACATGAAAAGTTTTTGTTCAGTCTTTTATAGTATGAAAATATTAATTAACCCAAAAAACAAAGTAAACATATGACTCAAATGAAAATGGTACTCTTTACCTGTGTGGAGAATACTTTCAGAAGTCAGATTGCAGAAGCATACTTTAACAAATATGCGCCTAGCGGCTGGAAAGCTACAAGTGCTGGTATAAAACCAGCAAATAGAGTGCACCCAAATGCTGTTAGACTTATGCTTGAAGAAGGTATAGATATAAGCTACAAAATTCCCCAACTTATGACTAGAGATCTTCAGAGAAAAGCTGACATAGCAGTAATCGTTTGTAGCGGCACCCTATGTCCAGTAGTCTACGCAAAATATGTGGAAGAGTGGAATGTGCCAGATCCAGCCGAAATGCCTTTAGATGAGGCGAGAAAGATTAGAGATGAAATAAAAAGTAGAGTTTTAGGACTTATAGAAAGAATTAAACATGGTCAAGTTTAAATTGCTAGTTCTTTCTTTGATTAAGTATTGTGCATGTTGAGCAATATTTTAAGTTTGTTCTTAAGAGTCTCTTGATGTGACAATGAAAAGGATCAAGTAAAATTTTAATATTAGTATTTCTTAGTTAACTGATTGATCGATCATGGAATACAAATGGACTGTATTGACTGTTACTACTGTTGGAGTTCTTATGGCGGGTATTGATAGTAGAGTTCTTATTGTTGGATTGCCTAATATTGCGGAAAATCTTAAAGCTGATCCTGAGCAGGCAATATGGCTTACGCAAGCTTATGTATTAGCATCTACCGCTTTCTTATTAATTATAGGGAGAATAAGTGATATTATGGGTCGTGTAAAAATTTATAATATTGGCTTCATAATTTTTACTGTTGGTTCATTATTAACTGGATTAGCTAATTCTCCTATTCATGCGATACTTGCCCGTGGGCTCCAGGGTATTGGTGGTAGTATGATGTTTGCAAATAGTATTGCTATCATTGTTGATGCATGGCCACAACATGAATTGGGACTTGGATTGGGAGTTAATCAAATTGCTTTTCGTGCTGGTGCTATGATAGGTTTAGTGATTAGTGGTATAATAATTTCTTTACTTAATTGGCGTTTCTTATTTTATATTAATGTTCCAATTGGAATATTTGGTACATTATGGGCTCACTTTAGACTTAAAGAAGTTGGTAAGATAGAGAGAGGAGCACCTATAGATTGGATTGGATTCGTATCTTTTACATTATGTATATCATCATTTTTACTTGCTATAACATTCATAACGTATGGTATATCAAATCTTGTAATAACTATGATATTTAGTATAGTTTCTATTATATCATTGATAATTTTTATATTTAATGAAACGAGAACGGATAGTCCGATTCTTGATTTACGTCTTTTGAAAATAAAAACATTTCTTGGTGGTACGGTCTCGCTTCTTTTTAATGTTATTAGTTGGGGTGCAGTATTCATTTTATTTAGTCTTTACTTACAGTTAGTGAGGGGTTATTCACCAATAGTTACCGGATTAATGATCATACCTTTTGAAATTGCTTTTTTAGCAACAGGACCTTTAAGCGGCAGATTATCTGATAAATATGGAAGACGACTATTCACAGTATTGGGATTAGTGATTACTAGCATTGCACTTGTACTGCTTTACACTACTGATGAATATACATCGGATATTTTGCTTCTAATATACACAATAGTTTTAGGTATAGGGAATGGTTTATTTGTTTCTCCTAATATTAGCTATACTATGAGGGATGTACCTCCAATGCGGAGAAGTGTTGCATCTGCGTTCAGGGGGCTTTTCTTTAATGTTGGTTTTTTGATAAGCCTTAGTATAGCACTTTTAATATTAACCTTCTATGTTCCCTACGGAATACTTACTATAATAATCTCTACCGGTGATGTTTCATATTTACCACAAAAATACATAAATTTATTTGTATATGGTATTAAACAAACTTACTTACTTTTAGCAATAATAAATGCAATAGGATTACCATTTTCACTATTTAAAGAAGAAACTGCAACAGCAAAAAAGAGCATAAAAGCAGAACAAATATTACATGATTTTTAATTTTGTTTATTCTTTATTAGTCTGATTGCTGTTAATTCATTTAATTCTTAATATAAGATATTATTATGATTTCGGCTTAGTTTCTACATTTTATATGCAAAGTCTGATTTAATGATTGAATATTGAGAAGGTGATCTTTATTTTTCTTCTATAACTAAGTTTGTGTAGTAATCGTTTATTATCCATTTAAGTCCACGTCTAATTATCTCAGAAACTGTTGATGGTGATAATCCCAGATCTTTAGCAATTTCATTTATTGATATTTTACGTGGATAATCGAAAAAGCCGCGCTCAAGTGCATATTTAATAATCATTTTTTGCCTTAATGTAATTCCCTTTTCTTTACTGCTCTTTACTTTATATGATTTAATAGTTACTTTAACATTATTATTGATTAAATTCTTTATTAATGGCTCTAATGGGTGTGTCTTATCAATTACTAATGTGATTTGAAGCTTCCCATCGTTACTTATCTGTAATCTTAATATGTGATATTTTGATAATCCTATGGTTCTGCAAGTGCATTTTTTGCTCTCAATAATACCATAATATATATTTTTGTTAATAGGTAAGAGTTCAACATTCTTTACTAATGGATTCTCATATATTTGATTAGTTATATTTTTTAAATCATCAATATGTTTTAGTTCCACTAAAGCTTCTGCACCCATACTATTCTTTGGAAAACGGCAACTGTAGACTTTTACGTTTATACCAGATTTTATGAGTGGTATTGCCCATGGGCATGGGGGTTTCATGACAAGTGTGACTATTTTCATAATTAACGTATATGCTTTCTTTCTTATATTATTTTCTTTTGAGTCCCGTAATTATACGGGATTAATTTTTTATACCTTTTTTTAGAAATATCTACTGGTATGTCAGAATTAAGTAGTTTAGCGAATGCTAATGCTGCTTTACCTATGACAATACTAGGTATATATATTCATGGCTTCTTTCTAATACTTGCTGTAGGTTTACCATATGTAGTACTTATATACGAAGCTTTAGGGATTATACGCAAAGATAATGAATATCTTGAAGCTGCAAAAAGAACATCAGTAGTTTGGGCAATATCATTTGGATTTGGAGCTGTAACTGGAACATTAGTAGAGTTTGGTCTTGTGCAAATATGGTCCGGAACTATATTAGCAATAGGTAGCTTTTTCTTTATACCATTATATCTTGAATTATTTGCATTTCTAATTGAAGTAACGTTTCTGGCAGCATATCTCTATACATGGAATAAAATAAAAAATCCATGGATGCATTGGTTATTAGGATTAGGTATTTTACTTGGTTCTAATGCTTCTGCTTGGCTAATACTTACAGTTAATAGTTGGATGCAAACTCCTTGGGGGACAGGAACATTAGTGCAAAAGATTTTACCATGGACTCCAGAATTAGGTCCTTCTAAAGTAAATAATACAGCACTGGTTACAATTTATAACGTATTACCAAAAACTGGTTCAATAGTTCTGGCAGATCCTAAAGTAATACAAGCATTAGGTTATTTAATTTATGACCCATTAATAGTTCTCTTTAATCCTAATGCTTTAGCAACAGTTATACATACGATCTTAGCAACAATAATAATAGCAGCATTTGAAACTGCAAGCATATACTCATATTTTTACTTAAGAGGTCCCAGAACTGATCTTAAGAATTTCTATTTTAAGGCTGCAAAAATCGCATATGGTGTTGGAGGAATAGGATCAATATTAATGCCATTTTCTGGCGATTTCATGGCTAGAATTGTTTACCAATTTCAATATGTAAAATTTTTAATCATGGAGGGATTTAACGGTGGTAAGGATCCACTAATAGGATTATTAACAGAATTTAATCCTTCGTATAATTTTCCAGGATTTAAAGATTTAATGAGTACGGCAAATAAGTCAATAGATCCTAATGCTGTTATTCAGACCCTTACTGAAGCGCAACAAATGCAACCCCTTATGACAGTATTCTATTATTCTATGGTTATTTCAGGAATAATTCTTTTCTTGTTTGGTATAGGATTTTTTGGTCTCTATAATAAGAAGATAAATGCTCTTGTAAGAATGATTACAAGGATGCCTACTAACAAGTTCATAATTTATAGTTCATTTATTGCTACAATTCTTAGTATAATAGCAGCTTCTGCAGGATGGGCAGTTAGAGAGATTGGAAGACATCCATGGACGATTTATGGTCTTGTTCAATATCAACAAGTTATTACTCCCAATCCCATTACATCAGAATTTAGTATGCTAATAATTGCTATAGAATTGTTAATTCTTATTAGTGGACTTGTGGCACTATACTTCATACCTACTAAGTCTCTTAATGAGATTGAAATAGTGAGGGGAGGTTAAATGGAAACTTTTACACCCGCAACGTGGATGAGCTTTATGTTACTTGGTATTGCTGTATTAGTTCATGTAACATTAGTAAACTTAGTGCTTGGTTTTTCAGTATTAGTACCATTTATTGAGTACCTATCATATAGGAGAAAAGATAAGGGATTAGAGGATTTGGCTCGGCGTCTTTTTAGATATTTAGTAATTTCAGATTTAGTAGCAGGCGTATGGGGAACATGGATTACAGTAGTATTGGGTGGACTCTGGCCTACATTAACTTATATTGCTGCTACAGTACTATTTATTCCTATAACTATAGCAATCATTGGGATTTTAATTTCTATACCAGCTATAGCAATTTACTGGTATACATGGAATAAAGTTTCTCCTAAAATTCACATGATGATCGGCGTTTTAATGGCATTAGGTGCGCTCATGGTTCCTGCTGGTTTCAGAATGATTTTCTCATTCATCAATTATCCTGTAGGATTAAATGAAGCTTTAAAAGGTAACTTATATTCAGTTTTCAATAATCCCATTTATCCTGTCATACTTCTGAAAAGTTGGTTTGGTGGTCTAACAATGTCTGCATTAATGGCAGCTGGTATATATGCTTTGAAATTTTATAGAAATATTGAGACCGAAAATAGTATTAAAGCATCTCTTATAATGCTAAAAATGGGCTTATTACTATTATTAATACAAACTCTTATGGGTATAACCTACTTTTATACATTAAATAGCTATTCACCATACATCTATGCGTCAATAATAGGAGATACAAAAATTGCGCAGTATAATTTTATGCCATTATTTTTAACTCACATATTACTTGTAGTACTTATGTGGTTTGCAGCATTAATACTCTTTAAACAACTGCGTGATAATAAGTCGTCTCAAATATTCTCATTTATATTAATACTTGCTACATTTTTTGCTTTACCTGTGGGCGAGGCTATGAATGATGCTTCACGAGCTCCTTACATGGTTATTAATGGTACTAGTGGATTGCCTGCGAATATTTTTACGAATAGCATGTTTCCGATATCATGGTCAATAGCTTATTTAGCTGTTATAGTAGCAGTAGTAGTAATGGCAATATTTGCAGTAACATTGTATATTATTTACTTTGGAAGAACTATTAACAGCAAAGAACATTAATGAAACAATTTAAACATCTTTATATTTTTTTATTTCTTTAGATAATTAGACTGGTGAGTCAATGTCATCATGGAGTTGGATTGATAAGTTAAGATCAAAGCTTAGTTTAAAAATTGAACCTATAGATAAAAATTGTGATTGCGCTGCTGTAGGAGTAATATTAACTGGCAATGAAAATAATATTGAAACACTTATGATAAAACGACACGTTAAACCTAATGATCCATGGTCCGGGCAAATGGCATTTCCAGGTGGACGTTTTAAAATTAGTGATGGGAATCTTCTTTCTACTATGATTAGAGAAGTTTATGAAGAAGTTGGCATAAACTTATCTGCATATGGTGAGATTTTAGGCTCATTAAGTGTTGTTTCCCCTAAGAATATGCCAGATCTTAAAGTTACACCATATGTTGCAGTAGTATTAAGAAAACCGATGATAATCCCATCAAGAGAAGAGATAGAGGAGGCATTTTGGGTAAATTTGAATGAACTAAGATTAGGCAAATTAGAAGTAATGACCTCATTCGGTCCTAGAGTCGAGTCTGGTTTCTTTTATAAAAATTATTTTATTTGGGGAATGACTCATAGAATTTTACATGAATTATTATCATTAATAGTATAATAAGTTTCAGAAATAGATGTTAATTAAGTTTAATTTTAACTGTGTTTTGTAGGTATATGATGAATACTATTGAGGTATTAGAAAAAGTTGCTGAGGAGGCATTAATCTCGAATGAAAGACGACTTGTAGTAGTATCTAGTGTAAAATCTAATGAGATTCTCATTGAGTTTGCAAAGAAATACATTGAAGAAATGCGCAAGGTTCCTTTAAATATTCTTGTTGCTGAATATGATGAAGATACAAAATTAAGAGAATTATCTAAGAATCTTTATGGATATGTTACAAGGATAGGCTTTAAAGAGACGGAAAATGTTATGGGTGGAACTTGGGATCTATTAATCGCTGATCTTTCTCATCAATTAAATCCCAACGATATTGGTAGACTTGTTGAGACAATTAGAGGAAAAGGGTTAATACTTTTTGCTATACCACCGATTAAAGTTTGGCTTAATTCGTTAACTGAATTCCAAAAAAATCTAATTACATATCCATATAAAGATAAGGATGTAAGACAATTATTCAAACAACGGTTTTTAAATTCATTAATAAATCATGAGGGTACATGGTTAATTGATGAAGAAAAAAATGAGTATTGGGGAAAACCAAGAATGATAGAACCGCAAGCACAAAGAAAGATACAACTATCTGAAAGTGGCCCATTATCCTTAGCTTTAACACAGGATCAGAGTGAAGTAATAACGGCTGTTTTTGAAATGATCAAGTTAAATGAACCGCAAGCTCTTGTTATAGTAGCTAATAGGGGCAGAGGAAAATCTGCAGCTATTGGATTGGGTATTGCATTAATAGCTGATTATGCAGAGAAAGCTAATAAACGTCTTAAAATTGCTATAACTGCTCCTCAATATACAGGTGTAAAAACATTAATCGAATTTATTATTAAGGGATTAGAATCACTTGGATTGCGTTATTGGATAAAACAGCGTGAAAATAATATAATTATGATAAAAACACGTCGAATGAAACTCTTTTATATAAAACCTACACTAATTACATCCATAAGTGCTGATATAAAAGTTGTTGATGAGGCTGCGAGTATTCCTGTCACACTACTGCTTAGAATAGTTAACTCGTCAAAAAGAACAATATTTTCTACAACAGTACACGGATATGAGGGTTCAGGTAGAGGGTTTTCAATAAGGTTTCTTAAATACCTTAAACAACTTAAGGATCTACATGTAAAAGAAATAAACATGTTTGCTCCAATTCGTTATCCAGAGAATGATCCAGTAGAACAATGGCTTTATGATACACTTTTGCTTAATTCTGAGCCTGCACAACTTAGTGAAGCAGAAAAAAATGCATCACCAGATATATGCACATACAAGGAATTAAATTTCAATAATATAAACGAGAATATTTTACGTAATTTCTATGGGATTTATGTACTTGCTCATTATAGAAATAGACCAGAAGATCTGGCAACACTTCTTGATGCGCCTCATCATTTTGCACGTGCTTTGTTCCTTAATTCTAATCCAGTAGTTTCTATACAGCTGAGTGAAGAGGGCGGATTTGATAGTGAATTAACGGATTTAATTTACAATGGAATGGACATTCATGGTCACATAATACCATGTAGAGCACTATGGTATTATGGGTTTAAAGAGTTTGGTGAAATGAAGGGTTGGAGAATAGTTAGAATTGCAACACATCCAGACCTTATGAATAAGGGATTTGGATCAAAGGCTCTTGCAGAATTAACTAAAGAAGCTATTAAGAAAAATCTTGATTGGTTAGGATCAGGATTCGGAGCAACTGAAGAATTATTAAATTTTTGGTTTAGAAATGGTTTCTACCCAATTCATTTAAGTCCTACACCTAACCCTACATCAGGAGAGTATAGTATATTAGTTGTTAAGCCTATTAGTGAAAGAGCTATGAAAGTAGTAACTAAAATGAATACAGATTTCAGGTTACGTATGATAGAAATGTTGCATGATGTTTATTTTGAGCTAAATCCACGATTAGCCTATATGCTTATAATTCAGGGGTTGGAAAGTGTAAAAATTGTCTTGTCTAAGTCACAATTGGTTAGGCTTAAAGGTTTTATTACAGGAAGATTAACTTATGAAGTTTCAGCCGATGCAATCCGTAATTTTGTAAAATTATATCTATTAGATAAATCAGCAAACAAACCAAGTTTGACTATAGATGATGGAGCATTGTTAGTGACTAAAGTATTACAAGGTAAATCATGGTCACGCATAATAAATGAGATTAAGGTAGATAAACCAAAAGACTTTTTACGAAGCTTAATAAGAAAAATAGCACTATATTATGAAATTTAAGGAGGTAAAATGACGATCCATAAATCATTAAAATTTAAATCAGAATTCAAGGAATTAATTATCTCTAAGAGAAAGATTACAACAATAAGACTTAATAAGGATTTTAATGAAGGAGAGGAGGTAAATATAATGGTTGGTAATGAAATAATTGGTAAAGCAATAATAACTAGGATAATGAGCACAACTATAGATAAATTAACTGACATTGATGCTATGAAAGATGGTTTTAAGAGTAAAGAAGAATTAATTAAAGCACTAAAAGATATCTATGGTAATAAAATTAAGAACCATATACTTTATATAATAGAATTCTGTCTCAAAGATTAGTATATAGTGAACTAACTTATTTTATTTCTGTTCTAGTTATATACATTAATTATGTAGTTTTTTCTGATGTTTCTGGTTTGAGTACTCCTTCTTCAATTAATTTTTTCTCTAGTAATTCTAATGCTTGTTCTATAGTTTTTGTGTTACTGATTTTTAATGCTGCTGAAACACGTTGTAATCGCTCCCATGATTTCTTATTAAAATAAAATGTAGTTCGTGGCATATTATATCATTTTATGATTATACGCACTTATATAAATACTTTTTGTACCTACCTTTTGTAACAACCTAATACTAGTTAAAACAATAATCGTTACCATTCTTTAGTATTGAAGTCTTTCACAAAAATCATCTAAAGAAACTTCCACCTTTAATTGCGGAATAACTAACATTATCCTAGAGTCAATAATCTTATGCAGTTTGTTACCATATTAAGTTAACGCGTATTGTATGAAAAATTTGGCATATTTGTCAGCATATTTCTCAGTTCCTCTATGTTTGCCATTAATGAATCTAATTACATGATAAAATTCATGAAGGACAATGTATGGATTACGGTAAGCGTTAGCATCTCTGAAAAATATTGTATGTTTTGAAGGAACATAACATGCATAAGACTTAAAGCACTTATTCCTAGGTAATCCTACTACAGTTTTTGGTGGATCAATATGATAGAAGTCGGAAATAATTTTAAGTGCATCATCAGTATTACCATCCATTATCATTTTTATAATCATTCTTGCGTTGTCTTTACTTAATGGAAATATATCCATGTGTATCCATTTTATTGAATTCATACACCCTTATAGATTTTAATTTATACTAATGATAGTAGTGTTCTTAGATCTTTTAATCTTAGAATTTGTTGCAAAAATGAAACGCTGGAGTTTGTTAAATGTTATAAAAATAGGAAAGCTTAAATAATTTCGTAATAGGTTCTAGTGTATTTTCATCATAATAGATAACATTGGATGGATAGGTTTTTTAATGTTTATTATTTTTAAACGAACTGGAGTGCGAATGATGGATAGTTTCATAGGAAGACAGGAAGAACTTGAAGCACTTAACGAGATTTTTAAAGATTCAATAGAAAAAGGAAAAGTAGTTCTTATTTCTGGAAAACCTGGTTCTGGAAAAAATACTTTAGTTAATAAATTCTTAAGCAAGATAAATAATAATGATGCTCTTATTATTTCTCTTGATGCACGATTTTATGAAGGATTGTCACCATTTATGAAAATAATTACAATGATTAAAGATTCGCTTCAACTAGATCCAAAAGCAACTTATGAATTATTGAATTTATTTATTACTGCTAATAATGATTTAGATCTTTCTGAAATTAGGGGTGATGCGCCTTATGATATTTTTAATCCAATTTTAAATAATAGTTTGTTCATGACTAATTTAACAATAAAGGAGTCTCAACTTTTACATAAGTTAAGGGAATACTTAGATGCGATAAGTAATTTATTATCATCAATGAATCTTAGACTAGTGATAGTATTAGATCATACAGAATTATTACATGAATCAAGTTTAAAACTTATAATGAACATCATAGATGATTTCCCTGCAAGGTTTATGCTTATACTTTTATATGAACTGAATGATGATACTAAAGAATTGTACGAAAAATTAGGTGATGCGCTAATTAATTATGAAATGGGTATCATAGAATTATCATCATTTTCTAACGAGGAAGTGTTAGAATTATTTAATAAAGAAAATATACCTATTAATTCTCTTTTAGCATCTAATATAAGAGAGAAACTTAAGGGTAATCCTCTTTATATAACACGTCTCATAGAGATTATAAAATGTAGTAAACTTCAAATTAATGAGAATAATATACCGAGCATAAACGAAATTTTTAAATTATTTTTCAGCGATCTTAATAAAGATGAGATTGAAACATTAAGCATATTGGCCATTCTTAAAGATCCCTTTACCGATCTTGAGATTGATAACATTCCTATTAGTAAAGAAAAACTGAAGCATTTTATTGGGAAAAATATTATCGTGCATGAAAATAATGTTTATAGTTTTGCACATCCCGATGATAGAGCCTTCTTCGCATCATTCCTATCTAATGAAGAACAAAGATCTCTTTATGAAAATATTATTGCTAAACTAAAAAATGAGGTCGGTAACGGTCCCAAAGTAAGTTTTAGTCTGATTTCACGAATTTGCTGGTATAGTTTTAAAATGTTACTGGATGAAAATTCAGTAAGATTATGTATAGTTACAGCTCGAATAGCCCATGATAAAGCATTATTCTTAACAGCATTAAAAATGCATAAGGAAGCACTTTCAGCTCTCCAGAGACTTACAATTCAAGATTCTCGTCTTATGACAGCTATAATACATTATTGGCTAGGAATAGAATATTTAATAATCAATGATGAGAAAAATGCATTAAGAAATTTGGAAAAAGCATTAAAGAATTTTGAACGCCTTGGAAAAATTGAAGCAGTAGGTGCAACATTATATATAGAAGGTATTCTAAGTGAGCGAAAGGGTGATATAAAAGATGCTGCAAAATCATTTGAAGAAGCTATAAAAATGTTTGAAACATTAAAGAATAACACACTTAAAAAATACGTGAAAATCTACGCACTCCTTAAGTTAAGCAGGATCAAATTAAAGTTAGAAAAGATTGATGAAGCCATAAATTTATCTACGTTAGCTCTTAACCTAGCTCATGAGATTAATGACAAATTGTTGATATTACTCTCATTATATGAAATTGGATTAATAAAATATACTATAGGAGAATTTAATGAAGCTATAAATACCCTTAACGACACATTAAAATTATTACATGAAGCAAATAATGTATACATAATACCTCATATATACTTTTATCTAGGATTAGCATATTTAGGTAATAATGAGATAGAACGTGCAGCAGAGAATTTTAAAAAATCTATTGATATAGCGAAAGAGATAGAAGATAAAAAAATTGAGGCATTATCATTAGCTCAATTAAGTGTCATACATTCAAGCACAGGATCTTACAATACTGCCCTTAGCTTATTAAAAGAAGCTCATAAAAAATTATTAAATCTTGAAGACTGGGAAAACATAACTAGAATAAATTACTTGATAGCAACAGTATTATTATCATTAGGTGATGTTGATAAAGCATTTGATAAACTCATAGAAATGCTTGATGCTTCAGCAAAAACAGGTAATGATATGCTTTTCTTCCGTTCATTTAAAATGTTATTAGAAATTTTTGAGGAAATGATGCAAAAAGATCTCTGGGCACAACTATCCAAAGGTTTAGATAAAATTATCAATGCCTACGCAGATACTGAGGCAATAGAATTAGAAAACTTTTTCAAAATACTAAAAGAAATGTCCTTATTCAAGATAACAAAATCAATGGACTATAAAAATTCAATATCAAAACTCCATGATTCTATCAATAGCAAAGAACTTAAAAATATCATCAATTCAATAATAGCAAAATATGCTCCCGAACTAACTCTTTAATGCACTAGCTTTTAATCCTAATACTTTCGCTTATCTCAATGATCTTAACTTTCTGTTTAACTTTAATTCCAAGATAATACAAATTTCAGTTATCTATTCAAAAATTCAGCTTGATAAAAAATTTACTAAAAACTTATGTTTACCGATTGATCTTAGGTTTTATATGAGTTATTGGAAAAGTATCATAATATTCCCTAATACAATGATATAAATATATTAACAATTATGTGCATTCGAATTTATTTTTCATGTAAAAATATTATGTTAGGTCAATATGAGTGCCCTCCGCATGATCTATAAGATTTAAATATTCGAAGATACTAAGACTTATATGGTTAAAATAGCTGAGAAATTAATTAAGGGTCTTGCAGTTTTTACCTTTGATGATTTAATAATTTTGCCAGGATATTCTAAAGTTGAACCATCACAAATTAGTTTAAAAACTCGTTTTAGTACAAACATAGAACTTAACGTTCCATTTGTATCTTCGCCCATGGATACAGTTACAGAGAGTGATATGGCAATAACACTTGCACGATATGGTGGAATAGGAGTTATACATAGAAATTGCACAATTGAAGAGCAGGTTGAAATGGTTAAGAAAGTGAAACGTAGTGAATCATTTATAATAAGAGATGTGATTACTGTAAAACCGAATATTACTGTTGGAGAAGCTGCAAATTATATGAAGCTTTATAATATTTCAGGTTTACCTGTAATTGACGATGAGAACAAGCTTATTGGTATAATAACTGGGAGGGATGTACGATTTGCCAATCCAAATATATTAGTTAGTGATGCCATGACAAAAGATGTTATTGTTGCAGAAGAAAAAATCACCCCTGAAGAAGCTATTAACTTAATGAAAAGATATAAAATTGAAAAATTACCTGTGGTTGATAAAAACAATAAGTTGGTTGGTCTGATAACATATAAGGATGTAGCATTAAGGGATAAATATCCAAACGCAATAAGAGATGATGATGGCAGACTTGTAGTTGCTGCTGCAATATCACCCTTCGATATTAAAAGGGCTAAAATGTTAGAAAAATATGTTGATGCACTTGTAATTGACGTAGCGCATTTTCATAATGAAAATGTTATGCAAGCTACAAAAAAGTTAATAAAAGAAGTTAATGTTGATATTATAGTTGGTAATCTTGGTACAAAAGAGGGTGTTACTGACGTTTTGTCCAAAATAGAAAGAATAAATGGTTTAAGGGTGGGTATAGGGGGTGGTTCGGTTTGTACTACTTCACAAATAACTAGAACTGGCGCACCTACACCATTCGCAGTTGCACAAGCTAAAGAGGCTTTAGAAGAGTTAGGAGCTGATATACCAATAATAGCTGACGGTGGAATAAAGGGAGCTGGTGATATAGCATTAGTTTTAGCATTAGGAGCTTCATCTGCAATGATGGGATATGTGTTTGCCGCTTGTAAAGAAAGTCCAAGCCCAATAACAATGATTGGTAATCGTTATTATAAACTTCATAGGGGAATGGGAAGTATAGGAGCGCGCCAAAAACGTATGGCTTTAGATAGATATTCTCAACCGTCTAAGAGTATTCCAGAAGGTATGGAAGTATGGATACCATATAAAGGTGAGGCTTCAGCGGTGATAGAAGAATTAAGTGCTGCCTTGAAAGTTGCTATGGGCTATGCTGGTGCATCTAACATAAAAGAAATGTTTGAAAAAGCGCAGATTGGATGGGCATCACAAAATGTATATTCGAAAACTCATTATGAAGAAATAATTAAACCGACATAATAAGCTATGATATATTAAATGAAATTTCAAGTAATTGTTTTGCAGGTCTAAATCTGATCTTTTCTATTTTAATGCTTTTTACTTCTCCAGTTGTTTTGCAGTGAGTAGCTTTACATGCGTTTACATTCCAATCTTTAATATGAAGTATCTTAATGCGTGTGATGTTGGTAGGTAATGGGAATAAATCATATATTTTATCTCCCCATATGCGTTCAGCCTCAGAGCGATCCATTTCTAATTCTTCAATAGGTTGATTTTCTAAAATTTTTTTATTAGCTAACTCTTCGATTTTTAATATTTCCTCATTAGTAGGTTTTCTATTAAATTGAACAGTTAATCTACCATGTTTACCTTCTACGTATACGCTGGCAGTCCATTTTGCTCCTATTACCAATTGCACAGCACCCTTAAGTATGTGAAGCGCCGTATGAGTACGAATTTCATCGGCATTCAAGCTGCTCACCAAATAATGACTCGGCTATGAGGTAAATAAACTTTTCATTTTTTATTGTATAATTTTGAATAATTGTTATTTTGATGACTGTAACTGATGAGAATTTTTAATTATAAAGTGTCTGTGCTTTTTATAAAAATCTTATGTAAAAATTATATAAAGTATACTTTAGTTCCTGAGTAATCAATAAAAAATATAAACTGGTTAATGATTATGATAATTTTATATTTTAAGAAAAATCATATATTCATATTTTTATATTATATTGTTTTAAACATAAAGTTTTTATTTTTCGAATTTAGAATCATTATGAGAGGTATGTATTCGGAATATAGTAATGGAGATGATAAGGAATCATTGGTTTACAAATTTACTGCATTAGTTAGTGGTATAATTATGTTGCTTACTATTATTTATGGTACTTATGAAATGTTTTTAGAGTATATTACTACTGGTACTATAGTGGTTGGTGCACCTTTAGTTTATGTAGAATTTCCATACAAATATTTTGCAAAGCCGGTTACATATTTTGCAGTCTCGTTAGTTGTTTTTTGGTATAGCATATTACATGTTGCTCGTGATAAAGTGGTTAGTTTAGGGAAAGATATACGAGCTTTATTTTCTATAATAGCACTTGGTGTGGCATATGCTAGTGGTTACGAGTTACTTTATAACTTTATGGTATGGGATGCTATAGTTGTAAGTCAGATATTAAGAGGAAATATAAACATAGATCAAGCTATAATAGGTTATCCTGATCCTAATTTGCCATGGAATTTAGTGTTTGCAACAAAGTTCTTTTCAGCAATTTTTGTTGTAGCATTATATACACTTTATTATCTAAACAAAACTAAGAGTAGATAGTGCGTGTCTATCTAGAGTGCGACCTTGACGTATTTTTAATTTTATGTTTATTGTTCTTTATCAATTTCTAAAATTAGATAACCCCTATAGCCACATTTAGTACAAATATATCGTGCTGGATAAAGCCAGCCAAAACTATGTTCCGTCTTAATTGAAGAACTACCGCATATTGGGCAAACGTATTTTCCTTTGTGTTTGCGGGAAAGATGTTTTAATGTTTCTTTTAAGTTAGTGAGCATTCCTTCTCAGCTACTCCACTATTATGTTTTCTTTTGGATAACCCATTGATATTAAGATTTCTTCCACCCTGTTTCTATGATCACCTTGTAATTCTATTCTTCCATCTTTATATGTTCCTCCGCATGCTAGTTTGCTTTTTAATAATTTTGCAGTTCCTTCAAGTTCTGAATTTTCTAACCCTTCTATAATTGTTACTTCTCTTCCCCAACGTCTTTTTTCTAAGCGTATTTTGATTCTTTTTTCTTCTTTTTCTAAAGTTTTTATTACAGATTCTACATCCAAGTTTAAATCTAGGTTAAGATCTACGTCGTTCTCATTTAATTGATCCTTCACCATGTTCATGCTTATATGTAAGCGGATACGTAAATACTTTTTGGTTTTAACTATGAAAATTTTATGAGAAAATTATTTATGCTTAATGTTGCGCACATAGCTAAGGTTATATCCTTCTATAACGAATTCTAAGTGAGAATATCATGAAATACAGATTGCTAGATTTGCTCGCTTGCCCAATATGTAAGCACTGGCCATTAGAACTAATAGTTTTTACAGAAAATCAGTATCATTACGAAAATTTACCTGATAAAATTCCTTATTGTAGAGACTATTGCGGTCTTAAAAAATCAAAAATAACTGAACTAAATCCTAATGATTTGAATTGCAAAGAGTGCGTGACTCATGAAGTTGCTGAGGGAATATTAATCTGTAACCAATGTGGACGTTGGTATCCTATCACAGAAGAAATACCAATAATGTTACCTGATCCACTACGAAGTGGAAAGGATGATTTAGAATTTCTTAAAAAATGGTCAGAGAAAATTCCTGAAAAAATACTTAAAGAGGGTAAACCTATACATCTTTAATACTTTTTAAATGTTTAAGTTATTTAGATAAAATCAGAATCTTTAAAAAGCCCTTAGCATATATGTAAATGTGGTGCCGAGGTAGCTCAGCTAGGTAGAGCACCCGGCTGTTAACCGGGTGGTCGTGGGTTCAATTCCCACCCTCGGCGCTTAATTATTTAATTTGTAATAAACTAAAAATACCACAGAAAAGAGATATATAGGAAGAGGAAGTAAAAATAATTATGTCAATAAATGGAGTAAATCACATAGCTATTGCAGTTTCAAATCTTAATGACGCACTAAAACTTTATACAGAAACTTTTGGTCTTAAATTAAAAAGCATTATGGAGATAAAAGAGCAGGGCGTTAAGGTTGCAATATTAGAAGCCGGTTCAACATTAATTGAACTTCTTGAACCACTTGGTGAACAAACTCCAGTAGGTAAGTTTATAAAAGAACGTGGTGAAGGGATACATCATATAGCATTTACCGTTAATGACATTAAATCGTTCACTACAATGATGAGAGAGAAAGGATTAAAACTAATAAATAATGAACCACAGCATGGTGCGGAAGGATTTATAATATTTATTCATCCCTCATCAACTAGAAAAGTACTTATAGAAATAGTTGAACCATATAAAGAAAAGAACCAATAATTTATTTAAAATGTTCAATTTAAAATAAGCATCCACAACTTTCTCAGATTTCATTAAAACTTATGATTCTCTATGACTTCTGCTTCATTCTGAAGTATGAGTTCTTCAAAGTCCTAAACACCTCTTTAACGAATGCTACTCCATAATGAAATAATAAATATGGCAATGGTTTCTTAACACGATACAATATTTGTAGACTTGCTAAATATTCAAAGTACCATTAGGATGATCTTTTGATTTCAAAAATATTCTTTAATACTTCTTCTAGTTTCTCAGTAATTTCTTCTTTATTAGAACCTTCAACAATTTGAGCATTATATACTCTACTTAAACCTTTAAGATAGTCAGATACTTTTCTTGTAGATAAAACTATACATTTTAGATTTACGTCAACAGTTTTTACTAAAAAATTAATAGCATCGCTTTCATCAGGAGTGAGAAGAAACGTTATAGCAACTTTTATTGAATTTTTTTCTAAAAGAAGTTTAAATTTCTGAGAAATGCCTGAAGAACCTAGTGCTTCATAATTTTCAATTACATTAATGTTGATTTTCTTCGCTAATTCCTTAACAATATTCTCAATAACTAAATTTTTCATTATATCATTATTTAACTTTTCTTTATCAACACTATATGCGAACACTGGATTATATTGTGCGTCCATAATTGAAAAATTTGCATCACATACGTTACATGTTAAGGAGATATTTGGATTATTGGTACGATAAAGACAGTTTTGACATTCATATAACCTACCTATTTCACTATAATCTGGAGCATTTTTACTAAACAAAAGTTTGCATTTCGGGCATACATACATTATTTCTTTTTCTGTTTTAATAATTTTGAATGCACTTCCAACATCGGTAAAACCACATACTTTATGCTGGATTACTTGTTTATTTTCTAGATTAAAGGAACCACATTTAGGACATTTTAAATGTAATCTTATGTTAGTACTTCCGCAGTTAGGGCATGCGATAGATCTATCAACAACTAGAGCTTTTAGTACACCATATTTAGTAAGTTCATCTAATGCTGCTTTCTCAATATTAATAGAGGTTAATAAAGGATATGTGATGCCCGTTATGGTGATTTCAGGTTCAATAGTTTCTATATCTGAAAATAAGAGGTATTCTAAAAGCTTTAGTGCTTGTGAACTTAATTGAGGTTCATAAGTAATAGTACTCACGCTTCTCACACTGCTTATTTATCTAAAACCTAACTTAATATATATTTTTTATTAACATGGTTTACTATATATCTAACATCATCATTAATAAAGTCATATTGCTTTTATCCTAACATACTAAAAACTAATCTCACACAGGATTTAAAAAATTACTTCATTTAATGATATGATTTGATGTAAAATAATAAAATTTCATCAAAGCTCGAAAAATCTCATTAATTTAACAGTTCGTAAAATTTTTACATAAAATAAACTTAATGAAATTATTTAAGTTTCTTTCTCTAAACGATTATTTTATGAACTTCTCAATGAAAATAGCATTTAACAATTCTCAGTTATTAAACTTTTAATAAAACTGAATTTTGAATTATTATAATGATGCAAAAAATGGTACTAAAAATGCAGCGAGTATTGTGAGTAATGTTCCACTTATTATTGATGGTAAGGCATTCTCTATTCCAGAATAACGTATTACGAATGGAAGCGTAGTATCAACTGATGTTGCACCACCACTAGCTATTATAGCTGAAGCACCTAGCTTTTTACCTAATATTGGTGAAAGAATCATTGTTAAAAGCTCCCTGAATAAATTTGATAAAAAACCAAGGATTCCTATTTCAGCACCAAGGAGTTTAAAAAGTACAGAACCTGTAAAAGTATACCAACCGAACCCTGCAACAATTGAAAGAACAATCTTAGGTGAAAATCCTAAGACATAACTTATTAATATACTGAAAGTAAGTGTTCCTAAAATTGAAGACATGGGCGCTATTAGAGTGTTAAGACTTAAACTTTTGAAATATTTTAATAAATTCTCATCCATCCCTATCCCAACACCTACAATAAATATTAACACATATAACGTAATAGTTTCTAAATTATCTATCACAAAATTATTAATATGATAAAGATATCCCACTAGGAATCCTAATACTAATGATGCTAATGCTTTTTTAATCATTTTACATACCTCGAAACCACATATGCTATTATAGCGCTCCCTATAACAGAAGTAATAGCAAGTATAAAAGATTGAATACCCAAAATCATAATGTTTTTGATTATATCTTTATTGCTTCCTAAATTTACTCCTATGAGAAAAAGAAGAATAATTACAGAGAATACTAAATACCTATCAATCTTAATACGTACATGATTACGCCTCATTACATAACCAATAATAAAACCTAAAATTAACATAATAAATATATTCAAAGTATAATAATCCATTTCTAATCACCTCACAATTTATAATAACACAAAATTTAAACCTTTTTTATTTATGTCATGCTACATGGTTTGAGCTGTTAAATAAGTTGATTTTACTTTAATCCTCCTTTCACGTAATGAAATGATGTATGGTTTCTAATATATATACAACATCTTCATAGTGTTAATTTAACCAATGTTACATATATCTAACCAGGAGAAAAGTATATCAAAGAATCATACAGCACAGCGTACTCACCATTGATGAAATATTCTTAATTTCGAACAGTATTAATATATGTTGCAAGGAATAAATAGTGGTGATAGCTCACGCAACTTAAAGATATATGCACAAGAACAGTCATCACGATATATCCCGATGATACATTAGATAAGGCTAGTGAAAAAATGTTCTTATATAATATCTCAAGACTTATAGTAATTAAGGACAATAAACCAATTGGTATAATAACTGAGAAAGATATAACTCGCTATTTAATAGATGCTGATAAACCAATTAACCAAATTAAGGTTTTTGAGGTGATGAAAAGTCCATTAATAACTGCTCACCTTGATGATACTATTCAAAATGCAGCAAAGACCATGCTTAAACATGGTATTAGCTCTCTTGTAATTGTTGAAAATTCTGAATTAAAAGGTATTGTAACTAAACTTGATATTGCAAAATTTTGTGCAACCGTAAAAGGTAGGTGGCATGTAAGAGATTACATGACAAAGAATCCTATTGCAGTAAGTCCATCAGACACTATATTTAAAGTTATAAATCTAATGGTTAATAATAATATAAGTCGTGTTGTAGTTACTGATGCTAATAATAAACCGATTGGTATAATAACATTAGCGGATATTGTTAGGAGTTCACCAGAAATTTCTTTTGCAAAACTAAAAAATACAAGAATTCCAAAAATATTAAGACCATTAATGTTAAGATCAATAATAGTATCAACAATGATGAGCAGAGACTTAGTAGTAATAAGAGAGGATGCTGACTTAGCTGATGCAGCACAAACAATGATAACATATGGTATTAGTGGTTTACCAGTAATAAATAGTGAAGGTAGATTAGTAGGTATCATAACAAAGACTGATATAACAAGAGCTGTTAGTGAATTTTAAAAGTAGAACTTAAGTATTCTAAGTTGACATAAAAAATAAAAATTTATTAATTTTAAGCTGGTGGTACTTCAGCATATATGGTTCTAACATCAATTCCACGCTTGAAATTGTACACCATGAATCCAACGAATATAAGAACACCAAATCCCATCCATACTGATTGCAATACTAAATCTTTCAATATGTTTAGCCAAGCTCCAGCTACTATCATGAAGTAAAAGTTAACAGTGAATGAAATAAGACCAACGATTGTAAGTAATGGAATACCAGCTATCTCCCAACGAGCACCCTTTTCATAAAGATCTCTGCGCATCCATGGTATTAAAATTGCGGCTAAGCTTGTAAACATCACAGCTACTTGATAAAGCATTGTAGTATCAACTGATGCCAACCACTCACCACTAACTATATTAAGTACAACACCAGCAAATCCTCCTATCATAGTCAATATTACAGCCCAATGTGGGCTGTGAAATGTTTCATTTACTGCAGCAAATAACTCTGGGAAGAATCTATCAAACGCCCAAGCAAATACCATTCTCGAGCTAACAACAAAGAATGCAGGTATATCCTTTAAAAGAACAATACCAACAGTAACTGCATTAAATATTTGAATAGGCGCTGAACCTGGCACTAAGCTTATCACATAAGGAGTAACAATGCCGGGAGGCGGAACAGCTATTTGTCCCCCAACAGGTTTAAAATTAATACCAAGCTCTGCAAGTTTAGTTACATTTCCTTCAGCCAAATTATTATAAACATATTGATAGAGTGCTGTGAACTTTACTTGATCAGGTGGAATTGGAGTTTTAGCAGTATTTAGTAATGGTGTGATATTTAACTGATCCAATAAGCTTTTAGGTACAGTCCATATGCTATATACTAAGTAAGGTAATGTTATATAATATGCAATTATTAGTAATGTACCAAGAACTTGTGCTATAACTAAAGTCCTGCTAGGATTCTTTAATTCTCCTCCCGCATAAACAGCTGCTGTAATTCCTATGTATGCCCATATAGCAGCAACACCAGCATTAATGGTTGCAGTCATATTAAATGGAGCAACAACACTTGGTATACTTGGCGTTCCTGTAACATTAAATGCTGCTTTGACTATGGCTTCGTATGTTCCTTTTCCGAATACTGCATCCCATCCTGCCATTGCAGCATTTGGATTTCCTCCTGCTAAAATAGCAACGTTTGATAAAACTCCTATTACTGCTATTGTACCTAGTACGCTTACTATTAAACCATAAATTCTCATTCCTAATAGTGCCAAGAGTCCGAATCCAAATACTAAAAGTAATCCTATTACCCAATGTCCTTCTAATGATGATAGCCAGTGGGCAGTATTAAGATATCCTGGATCATTTAATGCTATTCCTGCTGATGTGAATGCGGTTGCGAAGAAATCTATAGAATACCATGCTATGATCCCGTAAGATAAGACTTCTGTAAACCAGAATCCCCATGATGCGAGAAATCCTATTGCTGGGTTGAGCCCTCTTGTAGTAAATATATAATCACCACCGGTTCTTGGCATTAATGAACCTAATAATGTATAGACTAATGCTGTAGGTATTGCTGCTATGAGTCCTAATATAAGGAACGATAATGCTATATCTGCACCTGGATTGTTGTATGATGCAATGACTGAAAGTTTGTGAATGCCTCCTCCTACTGTATGACTAAATACTAACATGAATGCTGTGAAGGGTCCTATTGTTCTTACTAATCCTGATGCTCTTCTAACAAAGACTGTAGGTGCGGCTTCTCCCATAAAACATCAATATTATCTTACATTAAAAGTTTATAAGGTTTTCGTAGATCAGTGTGATAAGTATAAATATTTGTGGATTATAATAGATTTATAATAAAAATTATTATATAAATTTTACTTATGGTTTAACTGGAAAAGGATAAATTTGTTAGTAGGTTTTTATTTAATGTGATATATGAATGGGGAAGGAAGTTGGTAAGATGTTATCGGATATTGCTTTTGTTATAGAGGCGTTAGATGGTTATAGAAGTGGAAGGCATATTGATCCTAAGAGGGTTAGTGAAAAGGTTAATAGATGGCATGAAATTGAGGAGTCATTACCTAGAAAATGGCTTAGTCTTCAAAGGGATATAGATGCATTAATTAATTTAACGCTTAGAGATCCTGATATTAAGAAGTTTGCTAATGTTTATGTTCTTATTAAATTTGGTTTAAGGATAGTGTATGTATTATTGTTATCTAGTTTCTTTATGTTGATTAGATGGCCTGATATTGGTATGTTAGTAATTTATGGTTCTTTGGGAATGCTTTATTTTTTGTTAATAGTTAGATGGTATGTTTTGGATAAAATGTTTACTTATTATGAGAGGGTGATTTCGAGCCAGCCTGGTAAAGTTGAGCAACTTAAGTTGGCTGTGAATTCATTAATTAAAACGCTTACTGAGTATTTAGAAAAAGAGCAAGTTTCTTCTAAGAAGTATAGGCTTCATTTATTTAATACTGATTATAATGGTATTAGAATTTTGAAAAAACCTGGTTGGCTTAGGGATTATTATCTTTGTGAAGTTGTAGGGGGGAAATAATATGCAGTTGTTGATTGAAAAAAATATACTTACTGTTGGTGAACCAATAAGGGTGATTCTCAATTCTCTTAATAATGAGGTTGTAGAGATGCATCTGTATGTTTCAGGGATGACTATACTTTTTGATCTCGAGAAGAGGAATAAGTTTTTTAGAATGATATTTAATAAATCTATAAAATGGAGACTTAAAGATGGTGAGCAGCTTCTTACGTATCCATCGTGGCTTCCTCCTAGTTTAGGATTAAAAACGTTAGCAATTAGGTGGTCACTTGTAAGCGGGATTCCCAGGTTAGGTGGTAGAATACTTTTTCCACGCAAGGATATAAGGCTTCGGGTTTATCCTCAAAAAATGCCTTCTCCTAGTAAATCGGAATTCATTACTACTAATAAATTATTCTATAAACCTGGTGAAATTATTCATGGTAGTGTAAATGTTAATAGGGGTAGTGCAAAAGATATTATTATTGAGTTGCGTGTTACAGAGTATTTGAAGATTAATGATAAAACTTACTCTTATACTTATCAATTTGCTTCAGCTGATGTGAATGTGGTTAATGATAAAAGTTGCGAGTTCATGTTGAAGATACCTCCTGATGAGACTTTATTTGATGATAGGTATATATTTTATCCATATACATTTGAGACGAGAATAGATGATAAAATAATTGGTGTTAAATGTGAAGTTAATGCTGAGATTCCGCATGAATTTAGTGAAAGTCAAGAAATAATTTTAGAACCTCAAGAAATTAAACTTAAGAAGGTTATTTAATTTTAATTAGATTTTATTATTGATGTATTATCATTTAATGAGTGTTTTGGTTAGTAAAGTATATTTATTTGTTTAGATAAAAGCTTAGTGGTGCTAAAATAGATGGTACTACGGTGCTATTTTTCAGTTGATGTACATGGGAATACTATTGTTTGGCGTAAATGGATTAATGCTGTAAATGTATATAAAGCTAATGTACTGATACTTTCAGGTGATCTTACTGGTAAAGCTATTGTTCCAATTTATGATAAAAATGGATACTATGAAGCTGAATTTCTTGGGCGAAAGTATATTGTAAATAACAATGAGGAACTTAAAAAACTTGAAGAACAAATTGAAAACGTTGGTTATTATTATAAAGTGATGACTATGAAGGAAGCTCAAGAGTTTGCTGCTGATGAGAAGAAACTTGAGAATTTATTCAAAGAACTTATTACTGAACGTATTAGAAAATGGATGGATTTATTGCTTGAAAAGGTTAATACTAAGGAAGTTATTGCTATGGCTATGCCTGGAAATGATGATGAATTTTGGGTTGATGAAGTTATAAAAGAATATGCAGATAGAGGAATAATATATCCTTTAGATAAAATTGTGGAACTTCCTCATGGATATGAAATTGTAAGTAATGATTATGTAAATCCCACACCATGGAAGACTCCTAGGGAAGTTGATGAAAAGAGGTTAGAAAAAATGTTGGAAGAGAAAATAAAAAAGATTCATAATATGGAAAAAGCTATATTTAATTTTCATCCTCCTCCATATAATACAAAATTAGATCTTGCACCAAAACTTGATAAAAATATGAAAATTGTATATGTTGGAGGAAAACCATTGATGATTCATGTAGGAAGTACTGCAGTACGCAAGATGATAGAGAAATACCAACCATTAATAGGGCTTCACGGGCATATACATGAAAGTTATGCTAGTGATAAAATTGGTAGAACTGTTGTTGTTAACCCTGGTAGTGAGTATACTGAAGGAATATTGAGGGGTTTTATAATTGAACTTGATGAAAACGGAATAAGAAATTACTGGAAAGTTGAGGGGTGATATGTAATAATTAAATCGATTGACTGAATTGAGAGTGACGTTGATGAGTGGCCCAACACATTTTGTGGAAATAAGTGAAGAGGAATTCCTTAAAGAAGCATTAGGAATAGTTGAAAAAGCGCAATCTCGCGGAATATATCTTAGAATTCTAGGCGCGCTTGCAGTTTATATACACTCGCTTGATAAGCCTGATTGTATTAATGCGTTCAGATCTTTAGGTAGGTTTGGTGAAGGAAAACCATTATTCACAGATTTAGATCTAATAGGATATAGTAAGCAACGTAAAGAAATTACTAAATTATTTGAAGAGTTAAAATTTCAGCCTGATCGTATGGTTAATGTTTTATTTGCTGATAGAAGGCTTATTTTTTATCATCCACAAGGTAAGTATCATGTAGATGTTTTCCTTAATAAGCTTGAATTCAGTCATGATGTGCACTTTGGTGAAAAACCTGGTTCTGGTAGGTTAGAACTTGATTATCCAACTATCACTTTAGCTGACATAGTGCTTGAAAAATTGCAAATACACTTCATTAATCTTAAAGATCTAATTGATCTTATAGTATTATTCATGGGTCATGATGTTAGTGAGAAAAGTGATAAGGATACTATAGATGGCGGATATATTGCTAGAATATTATCTGACGATTGGGGATTCTGGTATGATGCAGTAACAAATTTAGATAAAACTAAATCATTAGCAAAAACATTTATTGAAACTGGGAAATTATCAAATGAACAGGTTAAAATAATTACAGAGAGAATTGATAAGCTTCGTAACATTATTGATACTACACCTAAAACGAAAAATTGGGAAAAGCGTGCAAAAACTGGGACTAATAAACCATGGTATCGTGAGGTCGAGGAAGTAGTAAGATAACATAAATTTATGAAGATATTTTCTAGGTGAATTTTTAAATAATTTGTTTTTATGATGGGATCATTTCACTTTCTGCTGATGTAACTAGATATTTATTTTACTTTAATTTATTAAATATGGGAGATCAATGAATGACAGTTTTGTAAATGTAGAGAATTTAGTAAAAGATTTCGGAAGACGTAGAGTATTAAAAAGTATTTCATTTTCTGTAAAAAAAGGAGAGATATTTGGACTAATTGGTCCTAATGGTGCTGGAAAAACTACTACTTTACGAATAATAGCTACTCTTATTAAACCAACAGCTGGTGATGTGATTATAGAGAATATTAGTGTTACTAAGAATGCGAAATTGGTCAGGGAAATTATAAGCTATTTGCCTGAAGAAGCTGGTGTTTATGAGAGATTGACAGGTATTGAGTTTCTCAGATTTTTTGCTGAAATGTCAACAAGTAATGCTCATGATGCAATACGCAGAGGTATTGAGATTTCTGGTCTTGGAGAGCGATTAAAAGATAAAACAAAAGAGTATTCGAAGGGAATGAAAAGGAGACTTTTATTAGCTAGAACATTAATGAATTTACCCAAGCTTGCATTACTTGATGAACCTACATCAGGCCTTGACGTACAGCACGCAGTACAAATAAGAAAAATTATAAAAGATTACCGGGAGAAATATGGGATAACAATAATATTATCTAGTCATAATATGTTGGAAGTTGAATATCTTTGTGATAGGGTTGCATTCATAAATGATGGTTCTATAGTAAGTATTGGTACACCTAAAGAATTGTTGGAAAAGTATAATGCAGATAATCTTGAGGATGCATTCCTTAAGGCGGTGAGCAATTATGGTGAATAAGCTAATTGCAATAATTATAAAGGAGCTTAAAGATTTATTCAGAGATAAGACAACATTATTTACAATGATTGTGATACCACTTCTCTTTTTTCCATTAATTGGACTAGCCTTTAAAACTGGTGCCGAAACTACAGCACAACAAACACTTAATGTTGCTGTTCTTAATTTAGATAGTGGATATAATAAGACTAAAATGGGGGATAGTTTAATAGCATTCATAAAACAGTTTAACAATGTTAATATTACTGTTATAAATAATACTAATGAAAGTATTACTAGACTTTCGAGAGAACTTTATGAAAATAAGGGCATTAATGAACTTCTTGTTATACCTAGAAACTTTACAGAGACAATTTATAATCCCAATGCTACAGCAAAACTTGAACTATATTCATATGTTTCAGCCGCTGGTGGATTAGCTATTAGAAGCTTAGATCCTATTCTTCAGGCATATATAAGTGATATAATCAATTGGAAGATACAACAGATTGCTCCCAATGTTAATCCTAAGGCAATAATTAACCCAATTAATATAAGTTATATTTCAATAGTTAGAGAAGAAAAAATACCTTCTCCACCAGAAATTGTGCATGGATTGATTGCTTCACAAAGTTGGACATTACCATTAAGCGTATTTATAATAATTGTAACTTCTTCACAAATTGTAGCCTCAGCAATAGCATCAGAGAAAGAATCTAAAACACTTGAAATTTTATTGTCTACACCAGTATCTAGAATGAACATACTAGTAGGAAAAATAGCAAGCTCAATGATAATAGCAATACTTTCTGTAATCTCATACGTTGGAGGTTTTACAATATATATGAATACGATCTTAGGATTATCATCAGCACAAATTCCACCCGAAATAGCTAATAAAGTCACACAATTAGTTAATAGTCCTCAAATAATAGGAGGTGTAGCAGTGCTCATGTTTATAACATTACTCACAGCAATATCACTTTCAGTATCACTTTCAGTATATGCTGAAGATGTAAGGAGCGCACAAGCATTAGTTTCCTACGTTACACTTTTATTTGGACTACCAGCCTTCATAACAATGGGAGTAGATATAGATCAATTACCACTAATAGAGAAAACTGTATTATATTTAATCCCATTCACACACGCATTTACTGGCATTACTAAACTAATTGATGGAGATTACACTCCGGTAATTTTTGGAATGATTTACATGTCTGTTTTCTCTTTAATAACACTTTATATAGCATCAAAAAGCTTTACAACAGAAAAACTATTAACAGCCAAACTTACTTTTAAACGAAGAAAATAATATCACTCTTAATCAATTATCAAACTTTAAAAAATAAAACTCTAACAATAATTTACGAATAGTTTACTAATAAAATCAAAAATAATTATGCTAGACTAATTCTAACTCATGTAATTAAAAAGTTTTTAAATGGAAATATTTATTTATATTAATAAGATATTAAAATAGAAATAACACTATCTAATATATAATACAATAAATTTATATCCATTAAAATATTAAAATAATTTATGCGAGATAAATTTCCATTAGATCTGTTAAGGAGTATTAGTATTTCAGAACGCAAATTAAGTGGATTTAGTATAATTGCTAAAAATGTTCCTGGAATACTAGCAAATGTAGGTAAAATATGCGCTGACAGAATGATAAACATAGTCAGTATTATAACTTCGGCTGAGCAAATTGTGGGAAGTGATGCTCATGTCTTTCTCATAGCAGATTTAACAGATAGCACCACATCTCCTGAAGCTCTTAGGGAAGAACTTTCCAAAATAAATAATATAATTTCTGTTGATATTGTAGAACCTTTTGCCAATTTCATTATTGATAATACTCATTTTCCATTGACATTGTATGGTGGAAAAACAAGGGCTATAATTATCGGTGAATCAGTTATAAAAGGTTTTCTTTTTGGGCTTTCACAACAACTTGGTGAGCCAATTAGTCAGATAACATTATGGAATATGGGTTATGGAGCAGGTAAAGAAATCTGGAATCTTATTTATGAGTGGAGAAAAGCTGCTGTGAAAGAACTCGTAGAGTTAATGCTGAAAACAAGTATTGCTTTGGGATGGTTTAGCAAATATGAGATTGTTGATTATAGTCCTGTTAGCAAATATGTGAAAATCAGAATATGGGATAATTGGGAGTGCCATGCTAGAGGTATAAGTGGAAGACCAGAAAGTCATTTTCTTAGAGGTATTTTTGCTGGCTTCTTCACAAAACATTTTAATGAAAATTGTCAAGCTTTTGAGACTAAATGTATATCAAAAGGTGATGAATTCTGTGAATTCGAAATAAAAGTAAAAGAATCCTAACTGACATATATTATATGGTATCCTGATGCTTTTCTTAATCTATTCATTATTGCAAGTCCTATACCTGTTGGTTCAATACCTTCCGCTATAATGATGTCCACATTTTCACTATCTAATTCTCTGAGTGTTTTGAAAAGATTTTTTGCGATAGTTCTTGGTTCACTTCTTTTTCCAACAATTTTTACGTTATTTATTTTGTAAGAGTTAGCATTTTCTTCTGTTGCAATTATTCCCACTTTTTTGCCTGCTTTGATTTGTTCTTCAGCTATGTTTTGTATTTTTAAGGGAACTTTTAAAGGATCACCTTCAATTACTATTAATTCGGCTGAAGGAGCGTAATGCCTATACTTCATACCAGGTGATTTTGCAATTATTGTTTCTATAGGTTTTTCAGCTCTAGCAATAGGATGTATCTCAACATTTCTAATAATAGTCTTTATTTCTTCTATGGTTATTGGGCCGGGTCTTAATATGCATGGCGGTTCTGACGTTAAGTCAAGTACTGTTGATTCAACTCCAAACGTAACTTCACCACCATCAATTATCATATCAATCTTCCCATTAAGATCTCTTATAACATGCTCTGCTGTTGTTGGACTTGGTTTTCCTGATAGATTTGCACTTGGAGCGGCGATTGGAACTTCAGATTCTTTTATGAGTTCTAATGCTATAGGATGATTTGGCATACGTATTGCTACAGTATCAAGACCAGCAGTTGTAATATCAGGAACTAGTTCAGATTTTTTCAAGAGTAATGTAAGCGGCCCTGGCCAGAATTTTGAAGCTAGTTTTAGGGCTTCATCAGGGATTACTTCAGTTAGCATGTATAAGTCATCCATGTTAGCTATGTGAACTATTACTGGGTTATCTATTGGCCTATTCTTTGCTTTGAATATTTTTTGTACTGCTTCTTCATCTAAAGCATTTGCACCTAACCCATAAACAGTTTCTGTTGGGAATGCCACTAAACCACCATTTTTTATTATTCTCGCAGCTAGCTTGATTTTATTTAGGTCAATGTTATTGGGATCGATTTTAAGTATGATTGTCTCCACCTTTTTTTCTCACCCATAATGGTAATCATATATCTAAATAACACCGCTCTATATAACAATTTTTAATAATATCAAGGAATCACATGCGTTCCTTCTTTTCCTTTTATTGCATCTATTAATTGATCTAGATGTGCTATTATCGCTTCTTTTCCACCATTTTCTATGAATCTGATTGATGCTAAAATTTTAGGCCCCATACTACCAGGTTTAAAATGTCCTTCTTCGTAATATTTTTTTAATTGATTTACACTTATATAACTTATTTTGCGTTGGTGTTGTGTTCCATAATTTATGTATGCTGCATCAACATCTGTTAATATAATAAGTCGATCAGCTCCTATCAAAGTTGCTAATCGTTCGCTCGCTAAATCTTTATCAATTACAGCTTCAATACCCTTCAATATACCATTTTCTTCTATAACAGGTATTCCTCCACCACCAGCGGCAATAACTATGAAATTATTATCAATGAGTGTTTTAATTACTTTGAATTCTACAATATTTTTAGGCTCTGGTGAAGGAACAACTCTTCTATAGCCTCTACCTGAATCTTCTATTATCCTCCAATCAGGATGTTTCTCTAAAACTATTTTAATCTCGTCTTTATTATAAAATGGTCCGACAGGTTTAGTTGGATTTTTAAAAGCTGGATCATTTTTATCTACAATAACTCTTGTTATTACTGTTACTACTTCACGATCAATTTTCTTCTGATTTAATTCATTTTTTAATGCACTTTGTATCATGTAACCTATAAAACCTTGTGTTTCTGCATTACATGCATCCATAGGGAAAGCTGGAATATTAAATAATTTTTGGCCTGCTTCATGTCTAAGAAGAGTTGCACCAACTTGGGGCCCATTACCATGCGTTATCACTATCTTATAGTTCATTAATATTAAGCTAACTAATAATTTTGCTACATATTGAACATTTTTATATTGTTCTTCAAAAGTTCCTTTCTCATCTTTTTTAATCAACGCATTTCCACCAAGAGCAATAACTAGTAATTCAGAAGACAATACTATCACCAATATTACAACAATTGATTATATTTAATCCTATTCTTGATACGCTATTAATACAAAATTAATAGCACTCTTTCAAAAGTAGTTTAAAAATTGGGTAAAGATTTCTATCCACCAGCAACAGGTGGAAATATTGCTATTTTATCACCATCATTAAATTTCACATCAGCGCCGCCTAGATATTCTATCGATCTACCATTTATTAGCATGATGACATCTCTTTTAATATAATTCATATTTTCATCATATAACTCGTTCTTAACTTCTTCGCCTAAACTATTGACTAATGCATCAATAAGTCCCTTTAATGTCCCATCAATCTCCAAATTTATTTCATTAACTTTGAACTTATCTCTAAATGTTGCATAAAACACAACTTTTACTTTAACCATACTATATGTTACTTAGTACATAGAATATAAAAGGATTTCTTATTACATGCAAAAACTATTAAAGAAGCTTATCATATAATTCTTATGAAAATATTTAAGTATATAAGTTTACAATGAACTCAGCAAGAAAGCACCAAATAACATTATCCAACTTTTAACTTAATTGAAAATCTCATCAATCATGCATAAACTAATGATCAAGAAACCGAATTTATTAGGATACAAATATTTATACTACATATTTATAACTTTAACGTACAACAATGTATAAAATAAACGTTGAGTTTCGCGGAGTTAAAACATGGGAGGTTATTTTAGCACTCAAAAGTATAAGTCAGCTACTCTCCACTAAAGTTAGGAGCTTACAATCAGAAGTCTCATCGGATTATGTTGATGAAAGATTTGATAATAACTATGAGATAAAGGGTAATGGTTGGAGGATAAAAATAGTAAAAGAGGATGTTGATATCAGATATGGTATACCAATATCAGTAACACATGTTGAAGCTGAAGGTGATAAAGATAAAGTAGAAAATATAATTAAAGAACTTAAATTAAGGCTGTTCAAAGCATCTGGTATTTAATCTGATATGAAAAAGATTAGCATTAAAGAAAAAAAAGATTTTATAAAATTTGTAGTTCTTTGAGTTTTGAAAGTGGTATTGTACCATCCACGTTCCATCCTCTAAGGTTGTAGTACTGGTTAAGTAATGAGTTAAATAATTCTGGTGTTATTATATTACCTTTGCTTGGTCCTGAATCTGATGGTTGTGTCATGAATCTTTTTGGTAATATGTCGTGTCTTCTATCAAAACCGTTCATTTGATTTATATATCTTTCTAAATTCCAAATCCTCTCTCCTATATGAAGGAGTTCCTTAACATCTATTTCCCATCCGGTAAATCCTGATAACATCAAGGCATAATCTTCAAGTGTCATAGCAAATGTAGAGAATTTGCATACATCTAATGAATCTGTTACTGCAAAGAAGTCTTCTAACAGTTTAACTAATTCTGGTTTGCCTTTAATAGCTAATGGATCATGCTTTTCTGGTATACCAAAAAGTTCTGCTGCAGGTGTATACGATCTTAAGTGGCATGCGCCTCTATTTGATGTAGCGTATGCTATTGCAAAACCTGTGAGACCTCTAGGATCGTATGCGGGTATACCTTGACCTTTTACAGCATTAGCCATATCAGGATCACCAAATGCTTTTGCAGCTCTCGCGCTTCCTTCTGCTAAAATTTCACCAAGTCCTTCTCTTTTAGCAATCATGTGTATGAGTTCAACAAATTTATCTACATCACCCCATGAGATTTTTTCTTCAATTAATCCTTTTTCGGATGCTTCAGCAGCAACACCTAATACATTTCCAAGTTCTATTGTATCAACACCTATATCATTTGCTAGATAATTAAGATATGAAACTGCTTGGATATCACCTACTCCAATATTAGCTCCTAAAGCCCATGAGGTTTCATATTCTGGTCCCTCTCCTTTATGTGCATATTTTCCTGATTTTACTTCAGACTCTCTTTTACATGCAACAGGACATGCATGACATGTTGGCGTTGATATTAGTATTGTAGCTTTAAGATTTTCTCCACTTATATTATAAGCATTTTCAAATGATGTGCTTTTTCCATTTCTAGTTGGGAGAGCTCCAATCTCATTAACTATATTCATTAATACATCAGTACCATATACTGATAATCCTCCTTTTCTCGGAGCTGTTATAGAGCTCTCTAATATTCTTTTTAATGCTGTTCCACGCCCTTTCTCAAATAGTTCAGGTTTCGCTGGTTTTGGCATATTTTTTTCAGAACCTATTACTACAACAGCTTTTACTCTTTTAGATCCCATTACTGCACCTGTACCTCCTCTACCTGCTGCTCTTCCAGCATCTTGCATTATATTAGCAAATCTTACTCTCCGTTCTCCAGCTTGTCCAATAGAGAAAATTTTTGCATCCTCTCCATATTTTGCTTTAAGAAGTTTTGTGACTTCTATATTATTTTTTCCCCAAAGTGGTGTTGCATTCTCAATTTTTACTGTACCATCTTTAACAAGAAGATATACGGGTTTATCACTAGCACCTATCATTACTATACCATCAAATCCAGCCCATTTTAAAGTTGCTCCAACGTATCCACCTACATGAGAATCTGTTATAGTTCCTGTTAATGGTGATCTAGTAATTGAAGCTAATCTCCCGCTCAATGGTGTAAGACTTCCAGTTAAAGGACCAACCATTAATACATGAGGATTTTCTGGTGAGAAAGGATCAGCTTTTGGATTTATATCAAAAACATATTTGACACCTAAACCTCTACCTCCTATATATTTTCTTGCATCCTCTTCATTAATCTCATTATATTCAATTTTATGATCAGTTAAATCTACAAATGCAACTCTGTTTGCATATCCACCTGCCTTAACCAAAGGAGAACCACCAGAAAGTTATTGTTATTCTAAGATATTTATATCTAACTATAAAATTTTAATGATTTTTTAAATTATTACATATGTAATAATTATGTTTTATTTATTTATGTTCTAGTTTAATTATCATTATGATCTAATATGAAGCTTTAATATCTATGTTTGTTATAAAATTATGCTTCTAGAAGCTTAAGAAGTTAGTCTACTTCTAAACTCATGCGTTTTCATAGGAGAGTTAAGGAAGATAAAATAGTAGAAAATTTTTATGATGCGAGTGTTTTACGATTTGGTTCCTCAACATGATAGCATTATTTTATAAGTAATTTAACATAAGAAGTCTAAACAATTTTGTGGATTGTGTTTAATTGATAATTTAAATGTATCTATTTGTTTAATGACGAAATATTTATTAGGTTTCACTAATGTATGTTGCTGTTATATACTATGAAGTCAAGAAAATTTGCAAGACGCATGAAATATGTTACAATGTCGGATGTTAGTGAGCTTTTGAAATGGATGACACCTGATATGATATCATTTGGTGGTGGCATTCCTGATCCTATAACATTTCCAGATGAAGCGGATTTTAATGAAATGTTAACATTCTTAAAAGGTGTAAAAGATAAGGCTTTTCAATATGGAAAAACAGAGGGTCTTGATGAGTTGAGGGTTTCTTTAAGCAAGTTCTCTCAAAAACATAGTATTGTTACAGATCCAGAAAATATAATTATTACTACTGGTAGTCAGCAAGTTCTTGATTTAACGGCTAAAATATTTATAAACAAAAATGATTTTGTGGCTGTTGAACTTCCAACCTACATGGTTGCTTTACAAGTTTTTAATATGTTTAAGCCTAAATATATTGGAATACCTCTTGATTTTGAGGGAATGAGAACTGATATTTTAGAAGAGAAGTTACGCAAATTGTACTCTGATGGTGTGTCTCTTAAGCTTCTTTATACAATGCCGACATCTCAAAATCCTGCTGGAATTTCAATGAGTATTGAACGACGAAAGCATTTATTAGAACTTGCATCAAAATATGATTTTATAATACTAGAGGATGATCCATATGGTTACATTACATTTGAGGGTGATGAACCAATAAGACTTAAGTCTATGGATAAAGAGGGTAGAGTAATTTATACATCAACGTTTAGTAAAATATTAGGTCCAGGTTTAAGAATTGGGTGGATTATTGCTGAAGAGAATATTATTAAACAATATGTGCGTATTAAGCAAATCACAGATATTTGTACGTCTCCTCTGACACAATATATAGCATATTATACTCTTGAGAATGGAATTGTGGATAAGAAAATACCTATTATAAAAAGGTTTTATAGAGAGAAGAGGGATGCTATGTTAAATGCTCTTGAAAAATACATGTCAAATAGTGCTACGTGGAGTAAACCAATAGGGGGTCTTTTTATTTTTGTTTGGCTTAATAATAATATTGATACTCGAGCTATATTACCGGATGTTATTAAAAAGTATAAAGTAGCATATCTGCCTGGTGATTCATTTTATGTAATAGATGTTAGAAATACTATGCGATTGAACTTTTCATATCCTAGTATTAATCAGATTGAAGAGGGCATTAAAAGATTATCAATGGCAATTATGAGTTATAGTGCTCAAGAACAAGTTGTGAATTAATCCTATTGGATCTGTTTATTTTGTAATTCATCCTAGAGCTAAAGTTCTGGGCTTTCCTGCCGAGTTTCATGTAATTTAGTGAACTTAGTATTAGATTCTTCTAGCATTTTTTCTACCGCATAGTAGGGGAATTCTCTTAGTAAATCTGTGTATTCATTTTTTGGAAATGGTTGTAAACTTTTTTCAGCTGCTTCTAAACGATCGTTTATAAACTTTAATGCGTTTGTTTTTATCTCTTCTAATACTTTTATTAAATCTTGTGGGAAATGATGGTTACTGTCCTGTAGTATTTTTAGACCATTCACTATTAATAATATTGCTTCTTTTATACCAGCAAAATATGTAACTAACGGACCTAATGTTATTAGTGAGCCTATATCTATTGTTTCGCCTTTAATAATTTTATTAATATCTGATATATCATCCGCTACTTGAAAAGCTTCACCTACTGACATACCATATTTGTACGCTTCTTCTTTTAATGAACTATTAGCTGCTATTGCTCCTAATTTACTAGCTGTTGCAAATAAAACTGCAGTTTTAAGTTTAATAATGACTAAGTATGATTCACGTACTACGGTTCCTTGTGTTAAACTTTTTAAGAATTTGAAGGGATTTAGGGGTTCAAGAAGTGCTCCACGTGATACATCGTAAATAGCGTCTGATAATGCATCTTTGGAACCATCCTCGGCTTTTACATATTTTATCGCGGATGCCATGAGCATATCACCTAATAGTACTGCACGTCTAGGATCAAGTATTATATAGAGTGGTTTTAATCCTCTTCTTGTCTTATGTTTATCTATATAATCATCATGGGTTAATGTTGCTGCATGAACAATTTCTATTGCAGCTGCATAGTCAAGAGCCTTTTCAATATTTCCTCCAAGAGCTTCGCAGGTTAAAAGCGTTAAGGCGCCTCTAAGTCTTTTGCCACCCTCAACTTGTCTCAACATTAATCTTGGAAAGTGAAGAGAAGCAACTATTTCACTAATTCGTTTATCGAGTAATGGCTTAGTATGCTCCAGATACTCTATTATATCCATGCAATACCACTTTAAGAATAAAATACTAGGTTAAAAAACTTAGTGATTATAACATATGCGGTATGTCATATTGTATATTTCAACTATATATTATGTATTGGATAAATATTTTATGTTAAATATTAGAAAAAACTTAGACAAGTTTATATTTATCATAGGTGTATTACTTAATTGGGAATATGAGCGAAATAATTACAGTTCGTGTTCCTAAGGAATTGAGGGAGAAAATGAAGAAATACAAGGTTAAATGGAGTGAGGTTATTAGAGAAGCTATAGCTGAGCATATTAAAAAGCTTGAATTAATGGAGGCTGCGCAAGTTTCTGATGAGATCCGTGAAAAAACTCTGCTTGGTGTGTATGATAGTATGAAAATTATAAAAAAGGATAGGGGAAAATCATGAGAAGAGTATATGTATTAGATAGTGGTGTTGTTGCTAAATGGTTTAATGAAGAAGAATACAGTAAAGTAGCAATTCGTTTCAGAGATTTATATATTAATGGTGCGATTGAACTAAAGGAACCGCCAATATTACCATTTGAAGTCGCTAATACTATAAATCGTAACTTACAACTTAGTTCTGAAGATGCTTTAAAAGCTGCTTCAAGTCTTTGCACTCTTATACGTAGTTCAGTTGAACTTCCATGCGAGGATGATATGAAAAATATTATGCAGATAGCTAGAGAGCTAGGAATTACTTTTTATGATGCTGTATATATACATTTGGCTAAAAAATATGATGCAATATTTATTACAGTTGACGATGAGCTTTATGAGAAAGCACGAAAAATAATAAAAACTTTTCACTTAGCGGAGGCATTAGAGTTAATTAACAGTATAAAGTGATTGCAGTTAAATTTATTAATTAAAATCTCTTTTTTTATACCACGAGGTGTCTCAATAACGTATGAGTAATGTCAAATCAGCGATTTATGTAGCTCTTATTAGCAATATAATAACATTTTTAGTAAAACTCTTTGCATCTATAATGACTGGTAGCGTTGCAATGCTAGCTGAAACGCTCAGATCATTCTCTGATATTATGAATCAGGTATTTCTTGCTATAGGTATTAATTTAAGTAGTCAAAAGCCCTTTCTCAAACAGTTTCAAAATAAATAGCTTATATAGGTGTTTGTCATATAATATTTTGTGCCTGAAAAATTATATACCTTGAAAGAGGCATGTTTGCTCCTTGGCCTTCACCCAAGGACTATTCAGAAGTGGGATAAGCAAGGCAAAATCAGGGTTGTGAGAACACCTGGCGGTCGCAGGAGGATACCTGAGTCAGAAATCAGGAGGTTACAGGGAGAGAAAGGC
>Ga0081529_119614_pt1 | contig 37949 bp, 45 predicted proteins | sample EchGeymetagenome_FD_71012 | JGI IMG/M metagenome (GOLD analysis project Ga0081529, IMG submission 71012) | Ferrous microbial mat and aquatic microbial communities from Echinus Geyser, Yellowstone National Park, USA - transect B T=78-80 C v2... ...
TGAAGGCGCTAAGGAAGGTAGAGAGAGGCTTTGAATACTATTCTATGCAGGCCCATCAGGAATATGTCGAGGCTATAGCTCTATACAATATTCTAGGCAAGCACTCGATTCCAAGCAAAAAGGAGCTTAGCGAAGGAACAGCGCCTTATATACTTGGCTTGATGGATTTGGTTGGTGAACTTAAAAGAGAAGCGATAGACGAGCTTAGAAAAGGCAATAAGGAGCTCGCAAGCAGGTATTATGAGCTCATGAAAAGCATATATGATTCAACTCTTCATATAAGGTTTGCAAACTCTATACTGCCTGGCTTCAGGAAGAAGCAGGACGTAGCAAGAATGCAGCTAGAGAGTTTAGCATCTGAGCTTCTGCATGCAGAGCAATAGAGAGGAAGCAAAGGAATAAGGTATAATATTTAAAAGCTTTTACTTACTATTATTCAGTAGAGTGTGGTAATTATGGGAAAGAGATTAAAAGCGCAAAGCGCGATGGAATATCTAATGACATATGGTTGGGCTATATTGATAATTGCGGTAGTCCTCGGAGCACTTTTCTCACTCGGCGTTTTCAGCGGTTCATCGCTGCTAGGCACATCATGCATAGCAAGTCCAGGCTACCTTTGCCAGAATCCTGTTCTTTCAACAAGCGGCACGCTTACAGTACTTATTGGTCAGAGTACAGGAGCAACAGACTATAACGCGATCTTCTATGTTTCTTCACAGACTACGGGTGTAAATTCTGCAGGATTTCCTACACAAGCATATCCGTGTACATCTTCATCCTCCACTCTAAGCTCTGGGCAAACAGTACAAATTTCATGCAGTGGTGTTGTTCCTAGTTCATCGCCAATAGGTACATCATTCTCTGGCTACATATGGCTTAACTACAGTTCAACAAGTGGCGGTCCAGCTACAATCTCACAGAAAGTGGCAACAATAATAGTAAAAGTTTCCTGATTTTATTTTTTAATTTCTTTTTTCATTTTTAATAGCTCTTCTAGCATAGCAGGGCTTAAAAGAGGTTTTCTAAGCCTATCATAATCATCTGTTGCTATCCTGGGGCATGCTGTATTAACAAAAACATCTATCTCCAGCATGTTGTTTAAGGAATCGAAGTCGAATGTGTTTGCTATAAGAATATAAGCGTTGAGCCCTTCTTTTTCCAGCTTGTTTTTCAATATTTTTGCAAGCTCTATATTATACTGGCCTATCTTCGAGCTAACCAATATGCCGAAGTTCTTTGCATTCAAGCTACTAAGTATTAAGCCCTTTTCAAGCTTCTTCCTCTTTTCCCTGTATTCATCAAGCCACATCATCTTATTAGCAAAAGGGTCTATTGAGAGAAAAGGTTTCGTTGTTGCATAAACAGCACCAAGTGGATGGAATAGACCACCACCAAAGTATATGTGCACATCGACCTCTTTGTCTATGCTTGCAGCGCTTCCCGCATCGCAGCCAAGGATCTGGCCGTTGTGCCTTGCAAAACCATATGGCTTGCCTATAAAAACAGTCTTTCCATTCTTTTCATAAAACTCTTTTATGCTCTGCAATTGGTGAACATGCTGAACTGTAGTCACAATGCCTATCTTTTTGTAGTTAGCAATCAAGCTTAAGCTTCTCTCAAGTATAGAAAGATCAGCATCGATAGGATATTCCACATACTCTACATTAAAGTCTACATGCATAAATTCAGCATGCCCGAAATGCACAATCTTATCTGCTCCTATCTGTTTTGCCTCATCTATAGCTACATCGCAAGCACCAAAGCTTGGTGATGCTGATATATACACTTCGTTGCCTTCTTCCTCTAGCTTTCTAGCATATTCTAAGGCGTGCTGTTTAAGCCCCTCTGGAAACTGAAGCAAGATCTTCATATGCTTACCTTTTATCTAAAATTAGAAAAAAGATAAAAATAAAATTATGCAGCATCCCCGTGCTCTCTTTCTATCTTCTCAGCAACTATCTTATATGTTCCGGAGAGCTTTGATGCTGCTCTTTTTAGTGCGGTATAGGCTATCTTCCTTTTGCTTGAATCTATCTTAAGCTCGAATACAGGATCTCCTTCATATACTCTCGCTGCAACGGCTGAAGGCTTACCAAATGCAAGGGTCATACCCTGAGAAATTCTATCAGCACCTGCTCCGGTTGCCATACGCTTCTCTCTTAATACATTGTGCGGGTATTTTATAACCCTAAAGAAGTAATCGCCTGGTATTTCTTTCTCAAGATACTTGTTTGCAGCCTGTCTTGCTGCTTCGAGTGCATTTGATCTGAGCTGGATATCCTGTTCCGACTTAAGAAGGAACCTTGTGTCATAATCTGGTTTGTCAACGCCCATTCTAAATATAAGCAAGCTTGTGTGCGGCAAAGCCTTTACATAGTTCTTTTTAGGCTTTTTTATAGAATATCTAGCCCATGCCTGGCTGTTAAGCTTTCTTGTAGTTCTAGCTGGCCTTATTCTCATAATAACACCCAAAATAATTTATTAGGAAGGTTCATATTTTAATACCTTTCTTCCTAAGCAAATCGGCGCTTAGGCTTACCTTATCTTTATTTTCTTTGGAATAGATCTATATATGCTGTTTATAAATTTGTTCTGCCTGCGGCTCCACACTTTGTTTGGTGTCTTCTTAATGTATTCAACATATAAGTCAATATACCTGAGATTATCTAACAAATTTAGCCCTTTTCTCTTTTTGAGAGCCTTTGCAAGATCACGTGCCATTTATATACCTAATATCTGTTTAGCCGCCTTTTCCACGCCCAAGCCTTTTATAAGCATCTTCAATTTGTTTTTATCTAATACTCATACCTTATTAAATTATTTAATTCTTTCTTGACTCCGCTTTGCTACCTACTATTAGATTATAGAAAAGTATTTATATGTTTACTTTAATAAATAAATTGATAACAAAGTAAAAGTGATAGCATGCAAAGCAAATATAAGCACGAAGTGCTCCGCAAGATCATTGCAAAAATACCTTTCTTTATAATAGCATTGATACCAGGTGTTGCAAAGAGTTCTGCATTTGCATTTGATATTATAGGCACACTAAGCTATACCCAGCAACTGCTCATGCACATTGGTCCTATGCTGAGCGCACTCCTATTTGTTATTGCAGGCATATTCTATGCTTTGGGCCAGCTTCTTCCGCCAGATAAGAGAGCAAGCTTCCATACCGCTTCTATAAACATAATAATAGGTGCAATAGTTGTTGCGGTTCTAGCAGTGGCTTCAAACGGTTTGGCTCTGGCATCTACCCAATTGCTGAGCAACATCTCTACAAACTCAATAAGGTAGATTTATGGGCGCATTGCCTTTTGGCCTTTATGGCTTTGATATAGCTGTATTGCTAATAAGCATAATGCTTGCAATAAGCGGCATTATACTAGGCCTTGGATATGCACTTGACGATAGAAAACTGAAAGATTTTGGAAAAAGTGAGATATATCAGTCAATAATAAACGGCATGCTTGTTGGTGGCTTACTCCTATTGTTCGTCAATAATGGGCCTGTAGATAGCTTGATAAATTCTTTAGTTCCACCACATTCGCAGTTTTCATGTCCAAGCTATATGAGCAGCAATTTAGCAATATGCTTTGCCTACTCTTACTTGGCCGGTTCTTTGCCGTATACATTTATGGGAAGTGTGCATGTTTCACTCTTGGAGAAGATTACTCTGCTTCTCTCAGCACTATTTTTGCTTAGCACAATACTTGGTGCTCTAGCATCTTTGGATATAAATCTAATCATTGTTTCGCTCAATTTTTCATTTATAATAAAGCCTTTCCTCAACGAGATACAGTATATAATAAATATACTTACAGCAACCGCTGTGAGCACATCTGTGCAGGCATTGATGCTTGTGTTTATAGCTCTAACAGCGATCTCGATAATACTTCCATTAGGTATAATACTAAGAAGCTTTTACCCTACAAGGAAGCTTGGTGGTTTTTTCATAGCTGTTGCAATAGGCCTTTATGTTGTTTTCCCTTTATCCTATCTTTTTAATGCGATTCTGCTAAACTCATTCAACTCTAATTATAATGCAAGCAGTATAACTGTAGTTACCTCTGCTACCTCTTCATTCGAAAATCAGACAATATCATCTATAGGTACTAATGCAACTTCTACTGATGTTATAAAATTGGAAAGCAGCGCTGTAAAGCTTTTCTCATCGATTAGCAGTATACTAAATGGGCTTATTTCTTATGCCTCATCTCTTGTTATGCAAGTCTTTATACTACCCGTATTTGATCTTATCGTAACCGCTATTTCGATAAAGGAAATAGCCGAACTGCTTGGCTCTGAAGCGTTCTTCGGCAAGTTAAAGGTGCTATGATGGAAACTCTTGGTGATAAACTATTCGCATACTCATTTTATGCAATTTCGATATGCTCTTTGCTATTCTCGCTGTTATTTGGTAGCGCTTTGCTTGCCTTTTTGGCACTGGTAATAGCACTTTTATCTATAATTTATTTGCATGCTGGCAAGCTTATAAACAATTTATTGATAAAAAACAGCAAAGTAATTTTGCTTTCAAATGGTTATGAGTTAAGCAGCAACTTATACTCAGCTGTAAAAAAGGACAAGGGTTTTTATGAGAGCGTTTCTATAGCCCTTCTGCTAGTAAATTCACAACTTTCGAACAACAGCCTTGCTTTTGAACAATTGCTAGATAGGGTAAAGGTTCCTTTTGAATATTCAATCGAATTGAAGGAGCTTAATAAGAAGCACATATTAGAAGAACTAGAGACAAAACTTCACATGAAGGAGATACGGCTTGCAAGCGAGAAACCAAATAGCAAGGAGATTGGCAGGCTTAAGCGCGAGATTGGAATAATAGAATCTGAGATAAGCACAATAAACTCTGGCGGAAACCCTTTTAATGTAGAATTTAAGATCAAGTGTCGTGCGACATCAACTTCGCTAATTGAAGCCACTTCAATTTCTCAGAGAAATGCAGAGCTTGTAGCAAACCTTTTTGCTACCTCTCTAAATGTTGGATACCGTTTGCTTAAGGGGGAAGAGTTGCTAAATGCAATATAGGGTGTTCGTTTGGCTAGACTTAGCTCGCGTATAATTGCAAAGCATATCCATTTATTTTATTCAAGCGAAGAGCATATGCTTAGAAACCAAGATGGTGGAATCTTTATAGGCAGAAGCGAAAGGTTCGGTATACCTTTCATGTTTAGACAAGATTTGCTTCTTAATCCACATATATTCATAGTCGGCGCTACGGGCTCTGGTAAAAGCTACATGATGAAGTCTTTGATACTTAAGAGCATAGCTATCTCAAGCACAAGGGTGCTAATAATAGATTTTACAGGTGAGTATTCAGAAGTTGCCCTTTTCTCTGCAAGCTCTTCGGATCCTGCAGACTTCATGCTTGGCAAAGAAAAAATCGCTTATTATAACCTTTCAGCACTCAGCGAGGCTTCTAAAATAGAAAGTGCTGAATTTATTCTTTCAAGAATAATTGAAGGTACACGTAGGCGCAGCACTGCGGCAAGTGATAATATACTAATCTTTTTTGATGAAGCGTGGAAACTCCTTCTCAAGAACGAGATGCTTAATATACTAGTTAGAGAAGGTAGAAAGTACAAGGTTGGGGTTGTTATTGCCTCTCAGCTTATTGAGGATATGGAAGGTAGTGTACTTTCAAACATAGCGTCAATTTTTGTCTTTAGAACGCAGAATAAGAAGAGCCTTGAGCTTCTTGCCAAGAACTACCATTTAGGAGAAATGGAGCTAGCAAAGATCCAAGAGCTAAAGCAAGGCAGTTGTATGGCGATTCAAATTTACAAGGACAAGAGCATCTCCTCTTTTTTCATTGATAGAGTAAGTGGTGTTGGAATAGCTAAGATGTTTAATCTTCTTGTAGGTGAGGATTTGATAGAGGTAAGCGAAACCCAAATTAAGAGAGCATTCAGCAAGGTTGATCTTGATTATACAAGGTTCATAGGCAATCTAAGCAATGAAATAAAGGTTGATGAACTTATGCGACTTTTGGCAGAAAACGGACTTAGCGATAAGGAGATTCTTTTCTTTCTTAGGGAGTTGGGAATAGATGATGATAAAATAGCAGAGGCTTTTGCAATCAAGTTAAGTGTTAGTGATACTCGTGCTCGAAAATAAATTTTTAATAAAAGGTGCAATAGCTTTGGGAGGGGAAGCGAGGTGCAGCATGGCTAAGGTTAAGGAAAGAATGGCTTTTTATCCGCACTTGAAGCTCATAAGCGAAGGCAGTGAGCTTGAATACATGCTTGCCGAATCTGGCGAAGATGTGGATAAAAAAGCATATACCATCAAGATCTCACGGAGCGGAATAACCCTTTATATTTATTCTAACCTATCTCCAGAATATTTCGAAAGGGAATCTCTTTTAAGGCTTTTTAGCTTAGCTCAACTCCTTAGCGATTTATATGTTTTTGATATAAGCTCTATATTTCCAAACTTATTGCACTTTTTATACAACACTGAAGAGCATGCGATTAAGGTGGAGAGAATAGGCCCATGGGACAAGGAGCGTGGTGTTGCTGTTTTGCTTTCCAAAAGAGTAATAACCCTAGATAATGAAGTAGATAAGCTTAGTAAAGAACTATTATTGTATAAGGATAAGGTTTCTGACCTTCTTGCAGAAATAATCGGTTTTAATGGCAACATAGATAAAGCAGAACTAGTAAAGCGCTATAATCTAGATATGCAAATTGTAGAGAAGGCGTTTCAGAAAGCAAATGAAGCTAGGCTTAATAGAAGATTGATTAAATGATAAATCAGTATTATTTAAATTTTATATCTAGCTTAATACCGATAGCAATCGGCGTAGTGATACTAGTTCTTCTGAGGAGTTTTAGCTATTCAAACAAGAAGATAATAATTCTAGAGCCTGAAAAGGATATTAAGAGCTTAGATAACAATGTTTTGCGCAGAGAGCAACTTTACAACCTATTTATAGATTTTGAGAAGGATGAGCTTATATTAAATGGCATTTCACCAAAGCAAAAGGATATAGAAAGAACAGCGTTTGAAAAACTTTCGATAGCAGCATTTTGGAACATTAAAGATGTTATGTCTAAGAAGCGTATTAAACAGCTTTCATTATTTGCTAGCACCGAAGACTTAGGCAAAATAATATGCACATATTCCCCACCTTCTGGGGTTATTCTTGCTCATATACTAGACAATACTCTTCGGGTGATAAGCTATGCTTGATCTTCGCGATATTATTGTTGCAGGATCGAAGATTATCTGGCTTATGCTTTTGAGCATTATAAGCTACTACCTCATAAGGTATATTATAAATGGTGATATTGGCAATGGTGCAAAGCACATTTCTATAATATTTCTTCTTTTTGTCTTTCTGCTTGTGATATTATGGATTTAAGAAGATTATATAAGCATAGCAATTCTCTCTATACAAAGCTTCTTGCCGCTTTTGGTATAGTTTCTCCAATAATAGCCATAGTTTACTTATTTATTGGCACCATCTCTTTTGTCTTTGCAATACCTATTGTTTTGTTTGCTCTTATCTACATAACCAGGATAGATGGTAATTTTGATTTTCATGTTGTTTTTCTATCTTTGTTAAATATTTTGGTGCTGCTTGTGGTGGTTCTCTGAACTTCTACAATATTGAATCTATACAAGATGGGTTTGATGCAAAGGGGTTTGTCGATCTTATGCTAGGAGAAGCCTTTTCATTAATATATGAACTTGAAAATAAGAGAATGATCGTTTCATGCAATGCTAACATACAACAACCCGGTTTTAATAAGATTTCATATGATGTGGGCGGTGATTTCAGATTTGTTATAACACAGCAGATAAGGAACGTTGAGAAGGTAATAAACCTAATATATAATTTTACTGGCAAACTTATCCTTGCATTCGTGCCGGCAGATATAAAATACGTAGAAAATATTAAGAAGAAAGTAGAGCATAGACTAAGCAGATATGGCGTTAGGTTTACAAGAACCCTGGGTCTTCATTCCGGAAGCATGCAAATGGAACTATTTTATAAGTATGATGAGAGGAAGATGCTTGAATTTATACTGGAGATGCTTAACAAGATAATTTTTGAAAATGGTCGCTCTTACAAGTTTTTTATTCTTATAAGCAGCAAAGATTTTGATAATTTGTATAAGCTTATCGAGCCGAACCTTTTTACCATGGAGTTTGGCTCTATAAATTTTTCTTCGATCGGCGAAGCTTTTGAAAAACTTTCAGCGATAGATTCGATACCTATTAGTAGCGAATATGCCTCAACTCTTATTTCATTTCCTAGTTTTATTAAAAAGTTAGATAAGATTAAAACCGAATTTCCACGCATTGGTAGTGATATAATTATAGGTGAGTTTCTCGAAGATTCGATAAAAAATAGCAATATAAGTGTTGGTATAAATAAGAGCGCATTGAATTTGGGTAGTATTATAACCGGCATGCCTGGAACTGGAAAAACTTACGTTGCAATGAGCATTGCAGAACAGGTTTTGAGAGCCGGCATTAGTGTGGTTATAATTTCGCCAACGAAAGAATGGGCTTCATTTGCTGTTAAAAACAATCTTAGATTAATAAGGCTTTACTCTAGCAATAATTTTTGCATAAACTTCTTTAAGTCTGATACTACTCTGCCTATAGAAAAATTCTATGAGAATCTTGCTATGCTGATTGCAAGCTCATCCAACGCAGGTCCTTATAAAAATTCGCTTGAAAAGGCTCTGCTTGCAGCATTTCATAAAGTTTACAAACTGGTAAAGGATCCAGATCCACAAGAGGTATATGAAGCGATAGAAGAAGCAATTATCGAACAGCATGGGAAAAGAACGAACGTTGGAGTTAAGTATACAAAGCATGGCGAAAACACAATGGCTGCGCTCGAAAATTTAAGGCTTGTGCTCTCAAGACCAGAATTTGCCCAAAGAAACGGTATAGATTTTAGTAAAATTGTCAAAAGCGGGGTTGTATTTGATCTATCGGAAGTAAGTAATAATATGAAAACCTTCTTCTATGCTCTTATATTAAACCAGGTCTACAATATATCTGATACATTTGCAGAAGATGGTGATGATAAGCTAAGGCTTCTAATAGTGCTAGAGGAAGCACAACTAGCATTTGGTGATGAGCTTTCCGCCCCGACGCTCGACCTTAGAGAAAGGATCCAGAATTTTAGAAAGAAGGGTATAGGCTTGATTTTAATAACGCATAATATTACTGATATAAGCCCAGCAATAAGGAGGCTTTGCCAGAATAAGTTTTATTTCAGGCAGAGTCCAGATATTGTAAAGCTTGCTTTATCTGATTTGGGCTTTGGTGAAGAGGCTTCAAATAGGTTAAAATATCTTGAGAGAGGCGTTTGTGCACTGAGCTATGTATATGCAAATGGTAAAGAAAGACTTCTTGAGGGACCTGTTTTTGTCAAAGTAAATAAATTTAATCTGCCAGAATACAAGATTAAAGATCATTTTACAAGGCGCTTTTATACAAGTGTAAAGATAAATCTTGGGAGCGAATACAATGATAAGTTGGTAGAGCTCTATTATCTTGGCGAAAAGATCTCATCTGCGGTTGTGGTAAACGGTGAAGTTGTATTTGATAATCTCATAATAGGGAAGAAGTATAAACTACTAATACCAGCAGAGCATAAAAAGGATACAAAGAGTATAATAATAAAAGCAGAAGCGTTATCTGCCAAAGAGCCTGCGCTGGTTTAATAAATCTTTTAATATTCTGCTATTTTTTATCCACTCCGCAATCGGTATATCAAGTTTTGTATGTATATAAGAGAATGCATCGGTAAGTGCATCGAATCTTTTTGGCTCCTTTTCAAGTGCTTCTCTTACATGCTCTCTTACATTCCAAACGCCTACTGGAAGAGTATAGCCTGGGTGTATTTCTCTAAGGATAACTGTGATGGCTTGTCTTTTTATTCTTTCAAAAAGCTCTGAAACAGCAAGCCTAGCAGCATAGTAGCAGCCGCCTATCTCAGCGTAAGTTCTTCTTCCTTCAAAATACTCGTAAGAAGAGTATATCGCTATCTCATTGCTGCTCATATTCCATGTGGTATTTGGATACCACGCTTCGATAAGTTCGTAGCTCCAGCTTCCAGGAACCATAAGGACTATCCATCTATTGTCAAGCGCAACATTCTCATATACAAGTATAGAATCAATGCTCTCATACTCTTTTGCATTGTTTATCTTATTTTTTGAGATTGTATCATCAACAGCTGTTATACTCCACCTTGTAGGTACAAACTTCCTGTTTTTTCCCAAGCCCAGCAGACCTGCGGAAAGAGCTTTCTGTATCTTTGAAATAGGAACACCTTTTTCATAAAGCTCTAGCATAGCTGTTGTGGCATCCATGTCTGTATCTGAATAAACCTTTTCTAGCTTTTTGTCAGAGCTTATATTACCTGTTTCTATATTTTTCATTGGCGCAGTTGGACCAAAAGGTTGCGAATTCTCATCGAAAACTGCTCTTAGCACTGGCTTTCTTGCAAATACTATATTTGCATCTACATTTCTTTCAGCAAGAGCAAAGTCTCTTATAAGCTCTTCAACCTTTCCTTTTTCAACATTATGCACATTTGACCTGTACATGCCACGTACAAGAAGAGTTCTATATTCAACAATCTTTGGTATATCAATTCCACGCCACATCTCTGGCGTAGAGAGAACTTCTGTAGAGCCATGCAGAGGTGGAACCATAGGTGATATAAAAACGTTTGGGTAGCCATAGCTTCCTATAAAGATATCTGGTGGTGAAGATCCGCTAAGCTCATCACCTTTTATAAGCTCGACAGTCTTCATCTTATAATAGTACTTGAGGAATTTAGGATCACGCATATTAAGGTATACTATCGGACTTCTCGTTATACTTATCTCTTCAGCCTCTTGCATGCTATCAATTTATAATTTAATTACCAAAATTTATTTATTTGTGGTTTGTATGAAGATAACTAAAGGCAAGCTTAAGCACGTAAAAAGAGAGGGCATCGTTGCAATAATCATAAACAAAAGAAGGGTGCTGCTTCTAAAGCGAAGAAACCTGCCTTTTTTGACAAATCCAGGTATATGGTTCTTTATAACAGGTGGAAGAAAAAAGGGAGAAAAATACATAGAAACGGCTTATCGTGAGATAATGGAGGAGGTAAGAATAGATAGGCAGATGCTAAGGAAGTTATATGAGTGCAGAGTCAAGCTATATGATAATTCAAAGAAGTGGGTATGGGAAAATAGGTGCTTTATATTTTATTCAAAATCAAGGCACGTTAAGTTAAATATTGAGAATGCTGCATATCGTTGGGCAGGAATAAATGATCTGAAGAAAGAAATTGCTCTTTCTAACATACTTATAAATAAAGAATTTGTAATCAATAAGATAGAGAGGTTTTTGAATGGAAATAGAAGCAAGGCTTAGGAAAATATTTTCTGGTGCAAAGATAGATCTTTTGCTAATCAGGAATGGCAGCGAGCAAGATCCAAACTTTAAGTACTTGACAGGATTCACTAGTGGCACGTTTGAAGACAACTTTCTTATCGCATCAAGAAAGAAGGTGAGCGTGCTTACATCAGAACTTGAATATGAAACCGCTTTATCTCAAGCTAAAGATGGAGTAGAGGTGTTTAATATTTTGGGAAGTGAAGAAGGTCTTAAAAAAGCCCTTTCAGTAATAAAGGGCAAGTCTATAGGAGTTAATGGTGGTTTCATTTCCTTCAACGATTATAATATGATAAAAAAATTCAAGCCAAGTAAAATAATTGATATTAGCAAAAATCTTACTAAAGCAAGACTTGTTAAAAGCACGGAAGAGATAGCAAACATAAGAAAAGCGGTTTCGATAACAAAGTTTGCAATACTGGAAGTTCAGAAATCTATTAAGGCAGGAATGACAGAGCTAGAGGTTGCAGCGCAAGTCGATTTTGTAATGAAGTCTTTGGGTGCTAGTGGAAGTTCTTTTGATACAATAGTGGCGTTTGGCAAAAATACAGCACTCCCCCACCATATGCCAGATCAAACAAAGCTAAATGAGGGTGACCTAGTGCTCATCGATACAGGTGCAAAATATAACAACTATTGTGCAGATATAACAAGGACCTTTGTATATGGTAAATCTAATAAGCGTGCAGAGGAAATGATCAAATTTGTAAAGAGCGTGCAGCTTATGGCTATACATATGCTGAAGCCAGGCGTCGATGCTTATAGTGTTGGAAAGAAGGTTAAGAAGTATATTGATTCATATAAGGGTGGTATATACAAAGGAAAGTTTATACATGCGCTTGGCCATGGTATAGGCTTAGAAGTGCACGATGCATCGGTCTTTAGTAATACACCTTATAGAAAAATTAAGAAAGGAATGACCCTTGCTGTTGAGCCAGGAATCTACTTTGTTGGATTTGGCGGTGTAAGAATAGAGGACGATGTTCTTATAGATAAGAATGGTGCAATCGTATTATAGGGGAGCTCTGCTAGCTTGGTAGGCTTCCAGGTTCGGGACCTGGCGACCCGAGTTCAAATCTCGGGCTCCCCGAGTCTAATAAGAAAGTCACAGTTAGAGAATGCATAGCAGCCCACGAATTCATTTGTGGAAGGATGCCAGAATTAGGATCTGAACTAAAAAGCACTCTTATTATGTGCTACCAATTTTTCAACAGTTGTATTGCATATTATTTTTCACTTTAATATTAATACTGCAGCAGCAATTACACATGTCCACTTGCCATCCTTTCCCACAATCGCAGACTGAGTTATGTTTGTGGTTTTAACCACTTTGTTGCTCATCTTAATTATCTCTTTCTTCTTTTCCCAGTCCTCCTCAGCCTTGAAATCTATGCCAAGAGTTGATGCCAGCATATTCGCAGCTATCTCCTCTGCCTTCATTCCAGCTACTTCATCACTCTCTCCAAATGCTTCGTATTCGCTTAAGTAGCCATACAACCTTCTATTCTTCGGTATCGCTGCACCAATGCTTGCCGCAATTAATCTATTTGGTTCATTTGATTCCAGTCTGCTGAGTACTACAAACGTGACTGCACCACTGCGTAGCTCCTTTAAGCCTCTCTCTTTGCTTACTATCTTGCAGTGAGGTGGTATTATGCTTGATACCTTAACAAGATTGAATTGCTGTAGCCCTGCATCTCTTAATGCTTGCTCGAATGCACCTAACGGTGTTGTATCTCTACCAACACCTTTAGTGAAAAAGAGCTTTTTTGCAACCAAATCCATTTTTATTCCTCTTATAGCAATTTTCAAATTATTATACAAATTTTAAAAAGAATGCAAAAATTCTTTTACAATTTTTCCTGCTCCACCGATTATTGGATCACCGTGCCCTGGAAAAAAATTTTCAAAATCTAAATCTAGGAGCCTCTTGAGAGATCTTTTAAGCAATTCTGTATCATAATTATATCTATCTGGAGGTAGTGATGGCTTGCCTGTTTCCATGCTAATAGAATCCCCTATAAATAGCGATCTTGTTTCTCTATGATAAAAAGCACAGCTTCCTTCAGTGTGGCCCTTAATATTAATAACTTCAAAACCATTGATCAAATCGCCATCCTTTAGCTTTATATCTGGTTCAAAAGGCTTTGGCGAGATGAATGGGTAAAGCACCCTATACAAAAGACCGCTGAAGCCTTTCGGCATTGTAAACTTTTTTGATCCGTTTAGATACGGCGCATCAGCCTCATGTATCGCAACCTTTGCGTTTGCTTTTTCTTTGAGATAGTGTGCGCTTCCCGCATGGTCCATATGGGCATGCGTAAGCAAGATATACTTTAATTGTGCATGCAGGTTATTCACATATGCAATAATCCTTTTACCATTGTTAGGCATGCCTGAATCGATGAGAGTTGGATCGCCATACAATACTATATAAGAATTCGCCAGAACACCGTCCACCTTGTAGATTCCTTCTAGAAGCTTCGTTACACCACCCTTAATTATTTTGTTGCTTTTTCTGCAAATACCTTCGTCTCATCTAACAACTTTTTATAGTTTTCAGCGATTGCACTATATTTGTCGATCTTCCTCCTTTTGCTTTGAATTCTTCTTTTAATCCTTTCTATCTCCCCACGTTTAAATAACCTAAGTATACTTGCTTGTTTATATCTCAGCTCTAACATAAGCCCTTCTATCTTCCTCTCTTCTATCTTTGCCTTTGAGCTAGCAATGTGTATCTTCTTTGCAATCTCACCCACAAGCATGTTATAATATTTATTAAGTGTGTATAAGTCGTTTGATTTTGTTACTATGCCAGTGAGAAGTGGTATTGCTATTTCACTTCCCAAAATTTTCTTGTAGCCGAATGCGAGCGCCTCAACTATATTAAGGTATTTCTGCATCTCCCATATCTTCATTCTTTTTGTATTGCTTAGAATCTTCTGTAGATTAACCAATTCATACTCGTAGCTATTTAATATGCTCCTCATAGTCTCTAAATGGCTTTCAAGGAGCTCTCTGTTAGGTGTGCTTTCCTTAAGCTTCTCTGCTCTGTTCTTACCTATAATATTCTCCACAGCCTGCGAAGCTATATTTTTATATGCTCCTTTTGGCACACCAAATAAATCTTCATTCATCTTAAACTCCATGATCCCACTCGCTTGCCTATAGCCTTATAAGCTCTCTTTTCTCTTCGTTATCTAGCTTAAAGAAGCCTATTCTTTCAAATTGTACAACTTCATCTTTTTTAATCATTTCTATATACTTTTCAGCTAAGCCTTTCTCAACCTCTAGGCTATTCTTGTTTATCTCATTATTTACCAGCAAAGGCTTTGGTGTTATGAAATATGCATCAACACAATTAGCCTTATCAACCCACTGTATCTTCTGTGCATCTATGGCATCGTTTCCTATATATTTGCCTATTATTTTGTTGCTCACTTCTTCTATCTCTACATTATATAGATCCTTTAACCTTATCTGCTCACCTTTTTTCAATTTGAGCGCATCGCTTTTTCCAATGTATAGAATGTTACCAACATCATATTCTCTATAGCCCATATCAACATTTGGGTGTAATCTAAGCTTTACATGCATCTTTTCTACTCCTCTTACTTCAAGCTCCACAGGATCTATAACGCCAAAAAGCCTCTTCGCTATTTTATCTACAATCTTTCTATTTTCATCCAAAAGCATGTTTATATCCATTGTGCTTTCTACTCTAGACATTCCAAACCTTAGCACAAATTTCTTTATCGCCTCTGGCATTATGCCACGCCTTCTTAGAGCTGCAATTGTTACAAGCCTTGGATCGTCAAAACCACTAACAATGCCTTCTTTTATTAGCTTGTTTATAACACGTTTTTGTGTTGGAACATCTTTTATAACCAATCTGGCCTCATGATGGATTCTGGGCTTTCTTAATTCGAGCGCATCCAATATTGCAAGATCAAGCTCTGTTCTTAGTTCATATTCCTTGCTTCTTATAACATCGGTTATTCCGTGTATTGAATCCATTATTGGAGTGTTAAAATCATATGTTGGCCAAAGTATATATTTGCTGCCTTGCCTGTAATGTGGTGTTTTCTTTATTCTTATAAGTGTTGGGTCTCTCATTGCTGTATTCTTGCTTTGCATGTCGCCAAGAAATCTTAAGATAGCCTTTCCTTCTTCGAATTTACCTTTTAGCATCTCTTCGAAGAGCTCAAGGTTCTCTTCTATGCTATGGCTCCTATGCACGCACTCTACACCATTAAACCTATTTCTCCTTATTGTTTCAGGATCGCATGTGCAAACATAAGCCTTTCCATTTTTAATAAGCTTTATAGCATATTCATAGATTTTTTCTAGATTGTCACTTGCATAGTATTCATCATCAAATTTTATACCAAGCCACTCCAAATCCTTTTTAAATGCATCAACATATTCCTGCCTTTCCTTCTCTGGGTTTGTATCATCAAAATAAAGGAAGAGCTTGCCGTTGTATATATTTGCAAACTCTCTTTCTAGAAATGCAACCTTCGCATGCCCAATGTGCATATAGCCGCTTGGCTCAGGAGGAAACCTTGTTGCAAAGTTACCTGAGGTCGCACCAGGCAGAACCAACTTTGGCTTTGACAATTCTGCCTTCTTTTTCTCTTCCTGTTCAAATTCTTCGCTATACTTGCTATATTCTTCAACCACCTTTTCCCTTGGCAAGGTATTTATCTCTGACACAATTTCATTAACAAGCTTTGAAAGCTCTTGTATGTTCTCTTTCGCCCCTGGAACTTTTGCTATTGCCTTACCAAGTACCGCATTATAATCAGCCTTGCCATAATCTATGGCGTTCTTTATTGCAAGCTTTCTTATAATTTCTCTCGCATCCATAGTATCATGCTGGTGAGATACTCATATTATATATGCTTCCATTCATCGTAATAAGCGCAAGTATTCTAAGGCTTGTATATGTTTTATTGCTTATAAGCATATTTATTGTTACCTCTCTGCTTGAGTTTGGTATGGGTATAGAATAAATCTGTGCATTTATTTTAAAGTTAATTATTTTTGGCAAGAGTAGTTTTGTATCAGCGCTCACCTCTATGCAGCTTGAGTAATTGCTAAGCGATCTTTTAAGATATTGCAGGAGCTCTTTAGGGTTCATATCACCAAGATAAACAAGCGTCAAGTTAGAAGAAGGTATGTAAAAATTATTTATGCTACCATTTCTCTCAAGATTTGTAAGAATTGGTGGGAGCTCATTATCGATCTCGCTTAGATTGCATTTTATAGAAATAGAAGCTGTGTTTCCATAGCCTATGATTGTTGCGTTTGCATTTCCAAGTACTGGAATGGTTTGTGGTATTGTTGTGGTTGCTACAGTTTTCGCAGGATTATAATTACCGAATACAAAGTAAGAAGTTATGAATATTATAACTGTGAAAAATGATAGGGCCAATTTTGCAAGCTCCTTCTTCTCCATGCAATCACAAGTCTTTTAGTTATTTACAATTTAAATAGTTTATCTATCTAATGTATCTCGTGATTTTATGGCTTTCAAGGATGGAGATTTTGTGGAAATAGAGTATACAGCGTGGCGTGTGGCAGACAATAGCGTAGCATTTACTACTGATAAGAAAAAGGCAGAAGAAAGTGGTATATATAACAAGAATACTAAATATGGACCACAGCTTGTTGTTATAGGTAAAGGGAACGTAATAAGTGGCTTGGAGAAAGCGATAAAGGAAATGAAAGTTAATGAGGTAAAGAAGATCGAGCTGAGCCCAGAAGAGGCTTTTGGAGAAAGAAATCCTGATTTAGTAAGGGTAATGTCACTCTCAGATTTTAGGAGAAGGAATATTGATCCTTATCCTGGTATGCAGCTTGAAATCGATGGCTACATCGCAACGGTAAAGAGTGTAAACTCAGGAAGAGTGCTTGTAGACTTAAACCACCCGCTTGCTGGAGAAAGACTTATATACGAGGTTAAGGTAGACAGGCTTATAGAAGGTGACAAAGAAAAGGTAGATGCGCTTGCAAGGTCATATAATATTCAACCAAAGTCTGTCGAGCTTAGCAATGGTGTGGCAAAGGTGGTAATTGGAAAAGATGCAAAAAAGGATAACGAATACTTTGTAAACAAAACACTCTTTGTAAGAGGTGTATTAGATTACATTAGTAGTATAAACAAGGTAATAATAGAAGAAGAGTATGAGAGAGAAACAAAAGAAGAAAAAGATCAGAAGATACTGCAGTGAATGAAAAGATTAAACTATTCATTTATGTTTAGTGCATATCTACCATTTACCTTAATGTTCAGCCTTTTGGCCATATCTGAGTTCTCAGCATCTAGAATCACAACATAGCCGCTCCATTTTGTTGTAAGTTCTGTAGAGCCGCACAATGGGCATATCTCACCCTGAGCTATTATTAGTCTACATTTTTTACAAGCTTTCTCAGCCATGAAACCACTAATTATTTCTTTTTAGCCTTTTTCTCTTTCTTCTCTTTTGCAGGTTTTTCTTCCTCTAGAAGCCACTCCTCTTTGCCTAAGCCCTCTGGTCTCATAGTAAGTGCTATCTTGGTATCTTTTATATTTGACTTCCAGCTTATTGTAGAGACCTTCGCATATACAACATCACCCTTCTTAAGCACTCTGCCCGTGTTTTTTGAGCTCAAGATACCACTCTTCCTGTCGAAGCTTATGAAATCGCTTGTTATCTGCGATAAATGCACAAGCCCTTCAAGCGGGCCTACTCTTACAAAGCAGCCAAACTCAACAAGTTCGCTTACCTCGCCAACAACCACCTCTTCCACTTCAAGCTTAAACGTTAGTGCATCAAATGTCAGGCTATGATGCGTTGAAGGGTCGCCAGGTAGAAGATAGCCATCGCTAATATCCCTTACATTATATATTGCAAGTACTATGCCCATATCCTTATCTAATGTTCTCTCATATTTTTGCCTTAGCAAATCTGTTGCGACCTTATTTAAATCCTCTCCAAAATAAGAGGGAGGTATACTTATTGTATCTTTTATGGTATATTTGTAATACAAATACTCACCACGTAAGCATTAGAACATAATCTATTAGAAAGAAAATAAATAAATATTATATGCTTCTCATACAAGCCTACCACCAACAGCAAGCGCAAAAGCCTTTACTCCTTTTTCTTTTAGCTTTCTCCTAAGCTTAAGGTCATTTGTGCATACAACCTTGTTTTTTGCAAGCCATGAATCAACATATTCGCTTGAGTCAACAATCTTTACTTTTTTTGCCTTTATCGCATTAAGCGCTAGCTTGGCATAAATGCTCTTTTTAGACCTTGAGCTAGCAATTTTTTCAAGCTCTTTAATAACACCTCTTGAGACGACAGGGATATAGCCATGCTCCTTTGCAATATCAAATAAGTCTAGCTTCTTTTCAAGGCCAAAGAGTATTGAGCTAGTGTCTAAAGCGATTTCCATGCTAGATTATGAGATAACAAAGCTTAAATAAATAAAAGGGCTAATTCCACTCATGGGCTTAATAAATAGCATAAATATATGGGCTTTCCAGCTAGCAAAAGATATAGCTAGCCCAGCGCTAAATCTTGCAATGCACTATCTTGCTGAGAGCTTTCTAATCGTTATTCCTCTTGTTGTTATCTACATGTATCTTAAAAAAGACAAAAATGTTTTCTCCTTTGTGGTTTTGTTCTTTGTGCTTTACATGATTGGCGAGGTAATAAAATATATAGTAAAGGAACCCAGGCCATGCAGCGTGCCTGCTCTTTCTTGGATAAATCATATAGGCTGTGAATCTAGCTTCTCATTTCCTAGCAACCATGCGACCGTTCTTACAGGCCTTGCTTTCTTTACATTACCATATAAGTACTTAAGATTCCTTTATATCGCTTGGCTCATAGTTGTTTTATTTGGAAGAGTATACCTTGGTCTGCACTACCTTAGCGATGTTATTGCTGGAGTAATAATAAGTATATTGGTTGTTTGGCCCATATACAAATACTATTCAAATAAAATAAATGATCCTCTTGCAAAAGTATTCTGCAAGCTGTTTGGAATGCTTTGCCCTAAGGAGTGGAAGAATGAACGATGAAGAAGAGAAGGAAGCACTAATGCTGAATATACTTAGAAACTATCATGTAATAGCTGTGGTTGGTTGTTCGAGGGAAGAAGGCAAGCCAAGCCATGATGTACCAGCTTATTTACAAAGCGTTGGTTATAGAATAATTCCAGTAAACCCTTTTGCTGATACAATACTTGGCGAAAAGGCATACAAATCGCTTACCGATATTAAGGAGCAGGTAGATGTTGTTGATGTATTTAGGCCTGCAAGAGAAGCATTAGATATAGCAAAGCAGGCTGTAGAGATAAAAGCAAAGGTGCTATGGCTTCAAGAAGGAATATTTAATGATGAAGCTGGAAAATATGCCGTTGATCATGGGCTACTCTTTGTTCAGAATAGATGCATGATGAAGATGCATTACAAATTTCAAGTAGAAGGCAAACTTTAGAAATCAATCCTCAAGTATTATCTCGATCCTCTTTCTATGCTTCCCCTTGTTTTCAAACTTGCTTAGCTTTATTGTGCCTATCTCATTAGTATTTTTAACGTGCGTTCCGCCGTCAGACTGCATATCCAAGCCTTTTATCTCCACCACCCTTACAACATCAAGGTTTTTTATTAGCTCCTTACCTGTCTCTGTTCTAGCCAATCTTTCAATTTTAAGCGCTTCATCTCTTGGTATGAATCTTGCCTGAATCTCGTGCCCCTCTTTTGCAACCTTGTTTGCCTCGCTTATAAGCTCCTCTGCTTTCTCCCTATTCAGCTCTTGCATATCAATATCTATTCTAGCCCTATCTTCATATATCTGTCCGCCTGTTATCATGCTTGAATTGTATTTGTTTTCTAAAATACCATCAATCAGGTGTATAGCTGAATGAAGGCGCATGAGCTTGTATCTCCTATCCCAATCTATAACCCCGCTTACAGTATCTCCTACATGTGCATCTAAGTTCCTATCTAATACATGTATTATCTCATCATTGTTTGACTTAACATCAACCACCTTGTACTCACTTCCATTGCAGGTGATTTTTCCGGTATCGTTTGGCTGACCACCGCCTGTTGGATAGAATAAGGTTTTGTCTAGCACTACTTCATTGCCATTTAACATTGTAATTCTTGCACTAAACTCCTTGGCGTATGCATCATTCCAATAGAGCTTTTCCGTCATAGAATCACTTGCTAGCTACGCTTTTATTTTTATGTTTGTTTATTTATATAATTATCTGCATCATAGTCCCGTCGTCTAGCGGCCAAGGACGCAGGGCTTTGGACCCTGCTACGTCGGTTCGAATCCGGCCGGGACTAACCTTTTTATCTTTATTTTGTTTAAAAAGTATGCGTGATGAGACGAGGTATTTCTGATCTGTGATGAAAAGAGAGTCGTCTGATCAATAGCTTTTTGCAAAGTTCACCATGTATTTGGCTTCTTTGCCGCAATAGATGCATTTACCATGCAGATCTGATTGGTCAAAAGGAATGTTAGATGTTTTTGCGCCTGTCTCTTCTTTTATCTTTTCTTCGCACTCTGAATTGCCACACCACGGAGCGTGTATAATGCCCTTCTTTGTCTTAAGCACGCGCTTAAATTCATCGTATGTTTCCACATTGTGCATGTGCTCTTGCATGAACTTCTTTGCCCTTTCATATAGGTTTTTGTGTATATCATCAAGTATTACATCTACCTTTTCTACAAGATCGCCTAAGCTTGCCTCTGCCCTCGCTCCTGTGTCTCTTCTAACGAACATTACCTGCTCCTTTTCGACCTCTTTTAGACCTATCTCTATTCTAAGCGGCACGCCCCTGAGCTCCCATTCATTGTATTTATAGCCTGGGGTGTAGCCTTCCCTATCATCAAGCTTTATCCTATACCTCTCCTTTAGTATTTCTGCAACCTTCCTAGCATAGCCAAGTATCTTCTCTTCGTTTCCTTTTGCTATTATAGGAACTATCACGACCTGTATATATGCTACTTTTGGAGGCAGGATCAAGCCCTTGTCATCACCATGTGTTGCAACCATAACACCCAGTTCTCTTGTAGAAATCGCATATGTATTTTGCCATGCATACTTCTCTTTTCCATCTTTGTCAAGGAATTTTATATCAAAAGCCTTTGCGAAGTTTTCGCCATCATTGTGGAAATCAGGTCCTTGTACTACATAGCCGTCTGGCATTATGTGTTCTATGCTATAGCTTGCAACAGCACCCGCAAACTTCTCATTATCGGTTTTCTTTCCAACTATTCCAGGAAGAGCGAGGTAGTCTCTCAATATCCTTTCCCATAGATCCATAATAAATTTCCTTTCATTATCAGCTTCTTCCTTGCTTGCAAACACGCTGTGACCTTCGCACCATAGGAATTCCCTCGTTCTAAGAAGCGGGGTTGGGTGCTTGAACTCCCACCGCACAGCATTATTCCACTGGTTATATCTAAGTGGCAGATCGCGCCAAGACCTTATCCACTTCGAATAGCTAGGATACATTATAGTTTCTGATGTTGGTCTTACCGCTAGCCTTTCTTCGAGTTTGCTCTTGCCCGCATGTGTTACCCATGCTACTTCTGGCTCGAAGCCTACAAAATGCTCTTTCTCTTTTTCAAGAAACCTCTCTGGTATAAATAGAGGAAAATAAGCATCTTCTATACCGTTCTTTTTGAACTCAGAATCAACAGCATTTACTATTATCTGCCATGCAGCGTATGCCGCAGGCCTGAATACAAGCATGCCCGACACAAAGCTGTAGTCTACAAAACCAGACTTAGTCAATACCTCCGGGTACCATTTCTCAAACTCCTCCTTTTTATGTGTTAAACCTAATGATTTCTTTTCTTCGTTATTCTGCTTTTTCAATAAAACACCCAGAGCTATAAAATATTGCTTCCTTAATTTTTAAACCTTATTATTTTTGAGGCAATAATATTAGAAGAAAAAGAAATAAATAAATCTATAAAAATATTTGCCCCTGGGACTATCTAAAAAGGTTTATAAACATAAATATTCATTTTACTATTGTGGTTTTGTGCTTGTAGGTATAAAGAGAATATATGATAAGGCTGAAATAACTGATGGCAAGAGGATACTTGTCGATGCGCTATGGCCAAGAGGCGTTAAAAAGGGCACTGCGAATATAGATCTTTGGATGAAGGAAGTGGCGCCAAGTAACCAGCTTAGGAAGTGGTTTGCGCATGATCCAAACAAGTGGAAAGAATTTAGGGCTAGATACAAGAAGGAACTTGATGCAAACGAGCATGTTAAAAAGCTTTTAGATCTTGTAAAAAGCGAAGATGTCACTTTAGTTTATGCTGCACGCGACACAGAGCATAACAATGCTGTTGTGCTGATGGAATATATTAAAGAGAAGCTTGGGGAGAAAGCCTGATACGGCCTCTACTTACAATCGACAATTAAATATTTTGTTTGTGTAATGATGTGGCCTCTATGAATAATGCTTTGGTTTACATTTGCAAAAGCATACAAAAATTAATGGAGCTAAATTCCCACGAATAAATTCGTGTGCTTTCTGCTATTCATTTTGTAAAGCTCTCAAGCTAAATCTCATTATTTAAGATTAGTAAATAGTTAGACTTCGCTAAGCGCGCGCAGTAAGCTTACACTTAAATGAAAAGTATGCCTGACACAAAGAGCACAGCACCTCTTCAGAACGGTCCTTTCCTGATTCTGAAAGAATCCTTGCATATTTATCAATAAGTTCGTCGCTAAGATTGCTTTCTATCTTCTTTATCTTTTCAGAATATTTTCCTGTCTTGTATTTGCTTACTGCAGCCTGTGCAACACCCAATAGCTGTGCAACCCTTTCCTCTTTAAGATTGTATTTGTTGATAAGTGCGCTTGCAAGTCTAGACCTTATCGCTGGTATTATCTCATTAGCAGCCTCTTCGTAAATAGTCATGTTTGTCTATAACATAGTTATATAAAAAGATATTTAACGCTTGCTATGGAGGCACAGGGAATCGAACCCAGACCTTCACCGTGTAAGGGTGACGTCCTACCATTAGACTATGCCTCCGCATCAAATTCTTATTATAAAGTATTATTTATATTTTTGCTTTATGCGGCGTTGTCCAATAACTATGCATTAAAAACATAGTTTGCACTAGTTTGCATTTTTCAGTTAAACTCTCCTCTCCTTTTCTTGCCATTTACTTTTCTATAAGCTCTGCTTCTTTTATGATGTAAACGCCGTTCATTCCTTCTATTATTTTCTCTGCATTTCTGATGTTTATTTTTTTCTTAAAGAGCGGTGCGTCTAGAACAAAGCTCTCAGCTTCTCCGCCTTCAAATAGCATGTTAATTCCATATTTTTTATTTGTTATCTCTAGCTCCTTTATAACCTCTTTGTCTATCCTTTTCCCAAGCAGGTCTGTGCTTAAACCCTCTGCAGAAACAGATGTTATTATTGCATGATACTTTTCTGCAATCTCGTTAAGTTCAGTTAATGGATCAATATGCCAAAGCGGTGCAATATGCTCTATACCAAGCGCACTGGCTATCTTGCTTATTCTATCAGCCTGATACCTACTATAGGTTGCACCAGTGATTATTGTGCTTACATTATTCTCCTTAAGCGCCCTCTCTAAATCTTTCAGCTCTTCCTCTTTTACACCTTTTGTATCTACAAAAACCTGCTTTATTCCAAGCGCCTCTGCTTGCAGTTTTGTTTGCTCCACATTTGGATAGTGAAACATATAGCTGTTAGGATTTTCACTTTTGAAGGTAATGAGAAGCTCTGCCTTTATACCTAGCTCATATGCCTTGTGCAATGCGAGCGTTGAATCTTTGCCGCCACTGAAAAGGCATGCTATCATGCTAAGCGCCTTTGCTCTTTGCTAGCTTTTTCTTTACATGCTTAAGCGCTGAGAGCATGTCTCTATCCATCTCCTCTAGCCTCATTGATATATATCTAGCTTGTGCATTTAGTTCAGGTATGCGCACATACTCTAGCGCATTTACCCTTCTTTTTGTTTTGTCTATCTCTACAACAATCCTTTTTAGGCTCTGTTCCCTCTTTGCTATTTCTATGATTATATCTTCGACCTTTTGGAATTCATCGCTCACATCATCTACCGCTGTGCTTGTTGTTATAAGGCTGTAGCCCCTTTCTAGAAGATTAATGCTCTCTTTGCCCGCCTTGCTTATCTCTGGCACCTTCACGCCCATTATATTCCTAAGGCTTATCTTTATTGGATAAGCTTCTGTTACGTGCGATGCTATTGTTTCAAGCTCAAAATTTCCAATGTAGGTAGAGGCTATTGCAACGCTTTTATATGCATTTTGGAGCGCATTGAATAAATAAGCCCTATCTGCCTTCGAATACTGCAGAAGCCTTAGAAATTCCATTACAAGAACCTCCCTCTTCCTCTTTAGAATGCTGTGTCCTTTCTTAGCAAGGGCTACGCTCTTCCTGAGATTTATTAGATTTATTCTCGTTGGATTAGGCATCTTCACATTCAACACCTAACTTTTGTTTTGCCTATAATATTTCTGAATGTATTCTTTCTTTATTCTCGTAAGCTCGCCTTCAGGAAGCATTGAGAGCAGGCTCCAGCCGATGTTCAATGTTGTCTCAATATCCCTTCTCTCGTTTGGCCCCTGTTTTATGAAGCTATTTTCAAAACTTTCGCCAAACTTAAGGTATAGCTTGTCTATTTCACTTAAAGCCTCTTCACCAACAATTGAGCTTAGGTTTCTTGCCTCAACAGCACGCGAATAAGCACCATAAAGCTGGTCTGCAACACCCCTGTGGTCTGCCCTTGTCTTGCCTTCGCCTATTCCATTGTTCATAAGCCTTGAGAGCGAACCTTGCGGGTTTATTGGCGGATATATGCCGCGGTTATACAAGCTTCTATCAAGATAAATCTGGCCTTCTGTAATGTAACCTGTTAAGTCTGGTATGGGGTGCGTTACATCATCACCAGGCATTGTAACAACATTAAGCTGCGTTATGCTACCTTTCTTTCCAACAATAACGCCAGCTCTTTCATAGATGCTTGCTAGGTCTGTATACATGTAGCCAGGGTAGCCCCTCCTTCCCGGAACCTCCTCTCTTGCACTGGAAAGCTCTCTAAGCGCTTCTGCATAATTGGTCATGTCGTTTAGTATTACAAGCACGTGCATATCCTTTTCATAAGCTAAGTATTCTGCTGTTGTAAGTGCTATTCTAGGGGTTAGAATCCTTTCTATACTCGGGTCATTTGCAAGATTAATAAATGCAACGGTCCTTCCAATTGAGCCTGCCTTCCTGAATTCGTTTATAAAGAATGTCGCATCATCATAAGTAACTCCAATCCCAGCGAATACAACAGCAAAATCTTTGCTTCCCTTAACACTTGCCTGCTTAGCAACCTGCACAGCGAGCTGGTTGTGTGGCAGGCCAGAGCCTGAGAATATAGGAAGCTTTTGGCCTCTAACCAATGTCATAAGGCCATCGATTGCTGATATGCCTGTTTCTATAAAGTCATTAGGCATAGCCCTTCTGCTAGGATTTATTGGCAAGCCGTTTATGTTGAATTTTTCTTCGTAAGCTATACCTGCTTTTATATCTATCGGCTTTCCTTGGCCGTTGAAGACCCTACCAAGCATATCTTCTGAAACACCTATTCTAAACACATCTCCAAGGAATGTGACGCTGCTTTTATCTATGCTGATTCCTTCTGTATTTCCAAAAACTTGCACAGCAGCATATTCGTTTGTTGTTTCAAGAACCTGGCCAAGCCTTGACTCACCATTGCCAAGCTCTATTCTTACTATCTCACCATATGCGGCATGCCTAACACTCTTTACAACAACAAGCGGCCCAGCAATACTCTCAATTGTTTTATAATTTATCTCATGTTTCATCTAATCACCTCGCAAGGAGACTCCATGCGAAAGCGTGGAGAGGAATTGCGAGCACAATACTTAAATAACCTTGCAAACATATATATGTGGTTAGTAATATGGAACGAGCTATCCTTCTGGAAGTTGATGAAATTACTGCCAAAAAGGGCAGAATTCTCAAAGACTTTTCCTTGAAGGCTACTTCTGAATTCAATAGACTTTTTGAAGAGAGAAATTTCTGCGATAAGTTTACGGAATTCCATAAGAAAGTATACTCCTCTGTTAAAAAGAATACATCTTTTAATGCTCAGATTATCTGCGATCTTGAAAGAAGGGTTTGGCGAAGCAAAGGCAAAGCAAAAGGAATTACTGTAAAGTTCAATGTCCCCCGCAACTGCAAGACTTTCTCTACCAAATATTTCGACTTTATCGAACTTGGAATTTACCCAAGAAATAGGATTGCTGTTCCTATCAAAAAGAACCGCAATTGGCAAAGGTATAAAAGCCTTCTCGAAAACGGCTGGACTTGCAAGACGTATGGGCTTACCCCAAACCTGCAAATTGTTGCGTACCTTTCTAAAGAAGATGTCACTGCTCATATGAGACCTAATGTTCTCGGAGTTGACGTTAATAGCAAATGCTTTGCTGTGACTGTGCTGTCTCCTAACGGAAAAGTTTTGCATCAGGATTATTTTGGAAAGGATATCTGGATTAAAAGGAAACATATTTTTGAACGCAAATCTGAACTTCAATCTTATGCAGATAAGGGAAGTGAATATGCTAAGAAGGCTCTTAGAAGACTTAAGAGAAAAGAGCACAACTTTGTTAAGAATAGGGTTGGCGAAGTTGTAAGAGATATTACGGATATGGCTTTGCGATATAATGCAGATATTGCGATAGAAAATCTTCATAGGTTTAGTCCTAAAGGCAAAAGGTTCAACCGTGAAGTTATGCATATTCCTTTCTATACTTTTAAAAAGATTCTCGAGCAGAGATGCTTTGATAAAAACATAAGGCTCGATACTGTTGATGCTTGGCATACAAGTAAGTTCTGTTCCCACTGCGGTGCTGTTGGGAAGGGACACGACAGTAGAAACTATGCCCTGTTCAGATGTAAGAAATGCGGAGTTGTAGTCAATTCCGACAGACATGCAAGTGAGAATGTTGCATTGAAATCCCTGTTGGAGCGGAAGCATATTACTAACCATAAAACCTTCCAGATTTCCAATAGGAGAGTCCCTGTAAACGGGCTCGTGCGTCCAGATGATGTTGGTTTGCGTAATGTTGCGGTGCAACATGCTTATCAACCTGATGGAAAGCTCCATCCGTAAGGGTTGGGTAGTTTACTTATTCACCCTGCTTAACTTCGTTTGCTTCATTCTCTTTTTCTATTTCTAATTCTTCTTTTATGAGCTTATCAAATTCGCTCTCTATATTTTTCTTTATCTTCTCTTTTTCCTTTTCAACATCACTCTCATTCCACTCCTTCATTCTAGCTAATTCGCTTATTATTTTCATTGCCGCTATCTTCTCTGTGCTCACCCCATTGCTTATTGCTTGCCTCATCTTTTCTTCAAAGTAAAGAAGAGAGCTTAGCATAGCTTCCTGCTTTTTCATGCTTGTATAAGCATCTATGGGGTCAAATGCGCTCTGCCTCAAGAAGTATTCTCTAAGCATTCTTCCTATAAGCAGAATCGCCCTCTCGCTATCTGGAAGCGCGTCTTCGCCGACAAGCTGCACTATCTCTTTTAGTTCAGACTCTCTCTGCAATATAGCCATAGCCTTTGCTCTCTTGCTTGGAAATTCTTCACTTACATTCTTCTTATACCAGCCGCTCAGCTGATCTATATATTGTGAGTAGCTGCTTAGCCAGTTTATTGCTGGGAAATGCCTTGAATCTGCAAGCGCTTTGTCAAGAGCCCAGAATACCTTAGTAACCCTTAACGTGCTTTGCGATACCGGCTCTGAAATATCACCACCAGGTGGTGAAACTGCACCTATAATGCTTACAGAACCTATCTTGCCACTAAGCGCCTCTACCTTGCCGGCTCTCTCATAAAATTCGGCCAGCCTTTTTGGAAGATAAGCCGGGTAAGCCTCTTCGCCAGGCATCTCCTCTAGCCTTGCTGATATCTCTCGCATAGCCTCTGCCCATCTTGACGTGCTGTCTGCCATAAGAGCTACGCTGTAGCCCATGTCTCTGAAATATTCTCCTATTGTAATACCAGTATATATGCTAGCCTCTCTTGCAGCTACAGGCATGTTGCTTGTATTCGCTATAAGAACAGTCCTCTCCATCAATGGCCTGCCTGTGTGGGGATCAGTAAGCTTAGGAAATTCTGTAAGCACCTCTGCCATCTCGTTTCCTCGTTCGCCGCATCCTATAAATATAACAATCTGTGCATCAGACCATTTTGAAAGCTGGTGCTGTATTACCGTTTTTCCAGAACCGAAAGGGCCTGGTACCGCAGCGGTGCCTCCTTTTGCAATAGGGAAGAAAGTATCAATAACCCGCTGGCCTGTTAAAAGGGGTTCATCACTTCTTATCTTTCTCTTGTATTTGCTTGGCGTCCTAACAGATCTTCTTTGCAACATTGTTATACTATAATTGCTCTTCCCTTTAATCGATGCAACATCCTCTTCCAACGTGTAGCTGCCTTCCCTTATGCTTTCTATCTTGCCTTCAACGCCATAAGGCAGCATTATGTAATGTTTTATAAGAGGTGTTTCCTGCACATACCCTATAATCTCGCCTTCTTTTACATAATCACCTTTCTTCTTCATCGGTATAAATTTCCACCTTCTCTTTTTGTCCAGCGGCTCTACGCTTATTCCTCTTGCAACAAAGTCGCCGCTCTTTGCTGCGATGGCATCTAAAGGCCTTTGCACGCCATCAAATATACTTGTAAGAAGACCAGGGCCGAGCTCAACAGAGAGCGGTTTGCCTGTAGCAACTACTTGCTCTCCGGGTTTAAGACCTGACGTATCTTCATAAACTTGTATAATTGCTTTATCTCCACGAAGCTGTATTACCTCGCCTATGAGCTTTGCTTCTCCAACTCTTGCTACATCATACATATTTGCTCCTAGCATATCGCCAGCAATTACGAGAGGTCCTGAAATTTTCTCTATTTTGCCCAAAAAACCACCACTTATTTCGCAAGAATATCAATACCAATAGCCCTTAATACTAGTCTTCTCAGCACGTCAACTTCCTCTTCTTTCTCTTGATAGTCTGGAATTGCTATGATCAAAGGCATTAGGCTTGTTTCAATAATGTGCTGTAGCCTTCTGCTCTTTATTTTATTTGCCAAACCTTCTGCAATTATAATAATGCCTATATCCTGCATGTTTAGCAATTCATCAAGTGCTTTTTCAGCCTCTTCACCATTCCTAGCTATGCGCACAGCCTTTACTCCAGCAAGCTTAAAGCCCATTCCAAGCAGCTCGCTGCCTATAACACCTATCTTATAGAGCTTTCCCTCTTTTTCCTTTATTTCCTTCATTCCTTCCATAGTATCATTCTCGCAACCTCATCTTGTGGCAGTGCATACTGCTTGCTCTTTATAATAATCCTGAGCGTAAGAACCTCTATATCTTTTATATAGGCATAAGCCAATATGGTGCCAAACGAGAGCAGAGTGTGGCTAAGCATCCTTATTCCCTTGCTTAATATTTGGTTCCTCATGCCTATCTCAAAAACAAAGAGCCGCCTCTCCTTTTTATAAACCTCAGCCTCATTTGATAAGTCAAAAACCTTTGCATTCTTTGCAACGTCCTCTTCATTCTTTGCATTCTCATAGATTGCCTGCAATTCTTCAATGCCTAGCGAGCCGTTTTTAATAATACCTTCGCTTATCTCATTGAATTTAAGCGCATAGCGCTTTGCCCTTATAAGGTTTAGCATATTCCTCATGTCTATATCTAGCTTTATTATTGTGGCAGCTTCTGGGCTTAGGTTTCTTATTCTTGGCATAAGCGCGCCGAGCTTCTGATAATAAAGCTTATCTATGAGCATATTAACCTTTAATGCATCGCCACTCTTTCTGAATTCATCAAGAGCTTGTGCAAGAATCTCTTTGTATGGGCTGTTTATGCTTAGCTTCGAGATTAAGCCCTCAACGCTCGCCTCTCCGAGTGCTTCTTTTATAACATTTGCATTATACGGGCCATAGTCTATAATGTATTTTGCTATATCTTCAAAGCTCTTTTTGCTATGCTTAGCTTCTATTGCAAGTTCTATATTATATATATCCCATTTTCCAATAATTGCTCTGGTAATGCTTTTGTCTTCCATTGGTGTTATTGTTATAAGCTTGCTAACATTCATGGCCAGATTTTTGCTAAGCGCAAAATCTATCATGTCGCTGCTTATCTTAATACCGCCAAACTGCTCAAGTTCTTTTTTGTAGCTTGTTTGGCTAAGAAGTGAAAGTATTGAGCCAATATCTTTTGCCTGCATTATATTCTTCATAACAGCAGGCGCAATAAGCTCTGATTCCATAGCCTTTACCCTAGCGGTTGAGTATGCATATCTACTTGATACCGGCCCTATATAGCTCATTTCCTCCCCCTTCTCACTCTTCTTTTTTCCTTTCTACTAAATTTCTTTTTGTTGGATTTTTCCAACTTCTCCTTGCTCGCCCTCTCTTTCTTTTCTATGCCGATTTTGAAGAGTTCATTTATTATCATGCTTTTTGCATGCTCTTTCTCATTCTCTATAAGTTTTTCAGGACTTATATCTATACTTATCTTACCATCACTACTTAATGCAAATACTCCACTGCTGCATAACTCAAACGTGTAGCCGAGCTTTTTTAGAATAGGTGCAAAGCTCTTTTCAGCAACGATCTTTGCATCAACTCCTTCTTCCTTTAGTCTGTTTAGGGCACTATCTAATATCTTTTTGTAGTTCTTTGTTATCTCGCTAAGCATTTCCCTGCTTACCTTTTCGAATTCTTTTTCTGCAACGCTTTCATGTGCTGTCAATATCGCATTGTGCCTCTCAACCTCTAACTCAGCTAAGTACTCTTTTTCAATTTCATCAACAATTTCGCTTGCCTGCCTTTTTGCTTCTTCTTGTATTTTCTTAGCCTTTTCATTTGCCTCGCCAATTATCCTTGCTTTTTCTTGCTCAGCCTCGCCCAAAAGCGAGTCTCTCTTCTTTCTAGCCTCTTCTAAGATCCTCTTTGCAATAGCTTCAAGCGGCATAGGCTCGCCTTATATTAAGCCTGCATCGAGCATTATTAGTATTGATATAACGAATCCGAAGATTAGCAATGTTTCTGGCAATACTAAAAAGAGAAGCACTATACCCATCTGGTTCGGCTTCTCTGCTATCAATCCAAGGCCCGCTGCTCCTATTGCTGATTGTGCAACGCCTGTTCCTATTGCTCCGCCAGCTATTGCTATTCCAGCTCCAATTGCCGCGATTGCGGCTTCAATTCCTATTGCCATTTTTCCACCATTAATCTTTCAATCTTTAACATATTTCCTTTTGTAATAGAAAGGCTTAAACTTTATTCCGCCGCCGATATAAAATTTAGAGAAAAACTCAACAAAGTTAAGCCTTATCCCTTGAACAATCCCTTCAAATATGCCGAGGATCATATTCAAGAAATGCAGCGTTACAAAAATTATAAGGAATAATACAAAGATTAATATACCGTGGCTCAGGCTTGGAGTAAAAGCCTGGTCTATCAGCATGGCAATAATTATGCTGCTCATGCCAAATCCCAGAATCCTTGCATAGCTCAATGGGTGTGTCATAAGGTTTGTTATCTCCGCAGCCTCTATGCCACTTAGAGCACAGGTAGCTATAAGCGCAGCAATAGATGCTATGCCAAAATAGAGCGTAGCGCTTTGCCCTATAAGGTTGAAGAAAGCGCCTCCAACAGCAAAAATACCTGTTATTATTGTCAATATAGCTGTGAGCTTGCTTATTGCCACTTTCTTCTCGCCGTGCCTCCATTTGTTTACAAAGCCGAGGAATAAGCCAAGGCTTACCTGTACAATACCAAAAAGAATAGTAACAAGCAGAACTGTTGTAGCATCTTTTAGCCAGTCGAATCCAAAGTTTATGCCAAAGTACTGGTTAAGCTGGTAGCCGAAGTATTGATTGGATAAGAATCCGAAGAAGATGGCAGAGAATGCTGCAAGCTGCCAGATCTTTGCCGCATTATACACAAGGCCGTCAGGATCTGTAAATGTTGTAATCCATGTTACAAATAGAAGCGATGCTATGCCATAGCCTACATCGCTAACCATCATACCATAGAATATCGGAAACGACAATATAAAGATCCACGTCGGGTCAACCTCATCACTCCTTGGTATTGAGTAAAATTCCATCATATAATCGAATGGCCTCAGGAACTTTGGTCTATTTGTAAGTGTTGGTGGTAGTTCATCTTCTTCCTTTTCTATAACCTCTAACTCGAATTCATCTGTTAGCCTTGAGAGCCCATTCCTTATATCGCTAAGCTTTTTCTTTGGAATCCAGCCCTCTATTAGGAATGTATAATCTGTCTTCTTGAAGTTTGATTTAACACTCTCTCTTTCAATCTCTATCTCAAGCATCTCCCTATATGCTAGGAGCTCACCCATATATTTCTTCATTTTCCTTATTTCGTCTGCGGCTTTGCTTATCTGCTCTTTTAATCTGCTTATCTCTTTATCGCACTTTTCAACAACATGCTCCGGTTTAGAGTCCAAGTATCTGCCGCTTAGGTCTAATTCTTCTAGAGCAATACCTTTTATTACCTCATCTATGTTTAAGCCCTTTTCATAAGCTATGAAGAATAAGATACTGTTTTTTCCTATATCCTTCTTTATAAGATATAAATTATTTATTTTACTAAGACTTGCCTCAAAGCCGTTTGCAACTTTCTTTGCAACTATGTAAGCTTTGTAGCTTATATAATCGCTTTTAAGCTTTGAAAAGTCAATTGCTATGCCTATAAACTTATCTGCTATATATTTTGCATGCTCAAGACTTTCTATCTCTTTTTCACCTTCTTTTACAATGTTGTTCAGCTCGAAAAGCCTTTCTATAAGCTTAAAGCGCCTTAGCTTTCTGATAAGCTCTTTGCGCTCTAGCCTCTTTAGCATGCGCGTTTCCTGCTTTGCATTTCTTCTTTTTTCGATATGCTCATTTATTATCTCTATTGAACCGTTGACCCTAAGAAGAAGCTCAGATAGTTCGTTTAGCTCTGCTGAAGGCATATCGTCATTTAAGCTGAGCTTGCTCTTTCTAATCTCTATAAAACCGTTCTCGTGAAGATATGCTATTACCTTGTCCTTTACTCTATCGCTGAAGAGCATGCGCACCTTTTCCATGGGCTCTGTGGTTAGCAATCAATCACTCAGCAAATGTTCTATAACCTCTTTGGCTATTCTCTTTGCAGCGCTTTTGCTTAGCTTCTTTTTACTTGCCTTCTTAACCTCCTGCTCTATCTCTCTTTTATCCTTATTCTTTCTTTGCTCTATCTCCTTTTCAGCACTGCTCCTTGCATTGCTTATAAGCACCTTTGCCTCTTCCTCAGCCTTTGCTATTATAGAAGCAGCCTCTTTGTTGGCGTCTGCGATTATCTTTTTCTTCTCTTCCTCTACCTTTGCTATAATATCTTTTGCTTCCTTTTCTGCTCTCTGCACTTCATCGATAGGCTCTGACATAGAACCACGTATATTTATTTAAGCAACAAATTTTTAGATGTATAATAAATCTTTTAACCTTTTATTCTTAAATATTACTGATGTGATGAAGCCCTTCGCTATAATATTTATCTTTTTTACTTTTTTTAGCTTAGTCTTTGCCGCGACAAGCAGTGTAACGGCTAGTGTTACTGTTGTATGCCCAGGCAAGGCAAACATCAATGTTTTGCCAGCCTATATGAAATTTCTTAATATAAGCCTTAATTATTCATTAGAGCAAACAGCAAATTGCATAATACCGAATGCCACAGGCACGTTTAGCATTATAAACAAGCTGAATTCAACAGTGGTCTTTTCAAAGCGTGTTGCCTTTTACAATGTATCAAGCATAGAAAAGCAGAACCTTAGCATAAGCTCCAACGCTCTTGCTAATACGACATACTATGCAGTGCTAAACCTTACAGAGCTGGGCTATAAGATACAAGGTATTTCAAACCAGTTTGGCCTTTTCAATCCAGCAAACATTACAACAAACGTCTCTGCATATGTAAACCCTTTAAATCCTTATCCATATTCACCTGTTCTAATAAATATAGGTCTTCACAACAAAGGCGAGCTTACATCAAGTGAAATAAAAATAGCATTAAGGATCTCAGGTCCGCAGCCACTCTCTCTTACATTTTCTGCAAGCCCATTGGCACCTGGTGCTTCGGAGGTGGTAAGCTACACAATAACGAATATAGGCCAAGCGGGTTCTTATACTGTTAGCGTATATTCAAGCTATAACACTACGCTGGGAAAGGAAACGCTAAATGGTTCATCTACCGCCACATCTTCATTTTATATAGCACCACCACCAACAGCTGTACCTGCTCCACCAGCACATATAAGCGCGGTGCCTGGCGTAAGCTTAGTAAGTGCACCACTCATTGTATCATCTGCTGTCGGCTCAAGCTCACTTTCGCAGCTAAGCCTTATAAACACAGCAAACACAACAGAGCTTGTAAACATTACGGTGGCAAAGCCATACTCTAGTCTTGTGCATATTTCTGCAAGCTCTTTTTACATCAAGCCAAATGAAAACATAGCTGTGCAACTTGCCTTCATAGCTAATTCAACATTAAAGCCCGGCATTTACACTATACCAATAAACATAAGTGCAAGCATAAAGAACAAGACAAGAAGCATTACAGAGTATATGCAGTTCTATGCTTATAGCAAGCAGAATAGCAGCATAGCAAGCCAGATTGTGCTTGCAAACAATACAAACATAGCAAACGGTATATTGAAGATAACAAATCCAACAAATAAAACCCTATTCAATGTGCGTGTCTCTACAATGCTCCCGAAGGGGCTTGTGAGCAATATAAGCGAGATAACAGCATATGGTTTGATAAACAATATAACAGAGTCAAACGGCTATTATATTATAAACTGGCTTGTTCCTTACTTGCCAAGCGGCGCATCAACATACGCATATTATTCGATAACAAAGCCGCAAAACCAGGTATTGCTAGCTACTATACAGAACCTTATGGAGGTGCCAAGCTATGTCAAGCCAGCTAGCACGCTAAGGATAATAAACATAAATGTCCCAACCTTCTATGTAAACCAGAGCAACAAAATAATAGTGAGCGAGCTCTATACAGGCACAGCAATGCAAACAATAACGATACAGCTTCTAGCCCCGCCAGGCATAGTGGTAAGGCCGGGACTTGTTATTGTAAACGCAAGCCCAAACGAGGTTTTAACACAAGTCTTTAACGTTACTTCTCCATCTGCTGGAACGGTGATGCTAAGCTTATATTTTGCTATGCAGGGCTATAACACTACATATTCAATACCTGCTCTGGTGCTGGCGCCAACTACTACTATACCGCAAGCACTTCAGCCAAAGCCCATAGCAACATCTTACTACTTAGAAATACTTTTAATTTTTGTTATTTTAATAGTATTGGTCTTAGCTTTATTCGCAAGGCGTAGGCACATGCCTAAATATAGCGAAGAAAGGCTTTCATCGCTAAAGGAGCTTAGAGAGATGATAAAGCGCGAATAGTGATCAAATGCCTTATATTATAAGGGTATCATCCCAGAAGGGCGGGGTTGGCAAAACTACTGTTGCGGTTAATCTTGCTATTGCCTTGCAGCAGAAGGGCTACAGAACACTGCTTATCGATGGTGATACAGCAAATCCAAGCATCGGCTTCCATCTGGGCATGACAAATGTAAATACAGGCTTCAAGCATATGCTTAGCAAGGAGACGCAGCTAAAAGATGTTATCTCTATACATGCACCTAGCGGCTTGCATACAATATGCGGCGTTATCGATGCTAAGCCTTTTACATTGAATGAGGCAAACATCAAGACAATGTATTCAAAGATAAAGAATACAAACTACGCTTTTATAATAGTTGATACACAACCAGGCTATTCTTTTGATTATATAGCAAAGGTTTATGATGAATCAATACTTGTTACCACACCAGAGGCTCCTGCTGTAGCTAGCATAATAAGGCTAGCCCACTCCTTTGATAAAATACATTTAAAGCACCACCTTATTATAAACAAGCTAGGCAGGCATAGATATGAGATACACCCAAGGGAGATAGAAGAAACCTATGGCGGCAAGGCAATTGGCATATTGCCAGAGGATGAGATAGTGCCAGTAAGCATAGCCGAGCATATCCCTGCTGTAATGCTAAACAAGAAGTCAAACTTCAGCAGAGCTGCAATGGAGCTTGCAAATGCTTATTCAGCAATGTCTGATGTTGAGCCTGAAAGCAGGTTTGTGCATGTATCTTTTTGGCAAAGGTTTTTGGGGCTTTTTAATAGAAACAGATAGCAAAATAGCTAAGTAACAGAATTAAAAAATAAAATAAAGAAGATTAAATTAATCTTTTAGTGCACTATCCCTGTAACTCCAGCTCCAACGCCTAGTGCTTTTGCATTGCCTGGGTGTGTTGACGTGCTTGTGCCACCATCATATGTTACGATAAAGCTCGTTCCATTGTAGGTAAGTGCAGATGGTGAAGCAAGAACAGAGCCACTGCTTGATACCATTGTTATATTCTCATTAGGCAATGCTCCTATTTGTAAAGTTTTGCCTGCTACGGTTGCATATTCTGTTTGCGGTATTGATGTGTAGCCTAGGCCATAGTAGGCTTTGCCGAAGTTAGCAAGGGTTGTGAGCGTGCAAACTGCTCCAAAGCAGAGTGCAGGCCTCTCCTCAATCCATTCTCCGGAGAGCTCTGAAGAATTATAGGTCACGATCTTGCTAAATGATTCGCCATTAGTATCATCTTTTATTGTTATATTCCATTCATTTGTTGTGTTTGGCACAAGATATATCTTTGCTGAAATTATATCGCCTGGATGAACTGTGATTGTTGTTATCGGTGTTTCAGCGTTTGGCAAGAGCTCATACCAAATGCCATACGTTGCCGCGCCATTTGAGCAATCCGATTCTGTTCCTGTTTGTATGAGCGAATCATCATTCGAGAAATAGCCGCCAATGCCTACCCATTGTGATGAGTATGTACTGCCATGTTTGCTGCATGAGACGCTTTGAAGGACCCATGAACCATTTACCATTGTGACTACATGCGCAGGACTGCTGAAGCTTGAAGCTACAACATAGCCCGCCCAGTTTAAAGACTTAACATTGTCAACCCTAATATTTCTTCCATTTGTAGCATAGCTTGGTGCAGCAAAAGCTACAAAAAGCATCGCAAGAAGTCCAAAGCTTGCAACCAAAGCCAATCCATCCACACCTCCATGCTTGTGTCGGCCCATTTTTTCCACCTTATCTTTTCCGCCTTATCTTATTTTACTTGTTAATTCTTTTCATTTAAATATCTTTTTACGCTGTAATGTAAAGTTTCTAACTTGACAGATATAATTGTTTCGGTGTTGCATTGATTCCGCGGTGGAAACGGCAATTGTTGTACCACTCCATGAAATCTTCTATCTGCCC
>Ga0081529_120687_pt1 | contig 37732 bp, 33 predicted proteins | sample EchGeymetagenome_FD_71012 | JGI IMG/M metagenome (GOLD analysis project Ga0081529, IMG submission 71012) | Ferrous microbial mat and aquatic microbial communities from Echinus Geyser, Yellowstone National Park, USA - transect B T=78-80 C v2... ...
TGTTAGGTTTGCTGGTAAGTATGTTGCTGTTGATGCTAATGATAAAATTATAGGTTACTCTGAAAATAGGGATGAGTTAATCAAGAGTTTAGAGCAAAAAGGATATAAAATGCACGAATATTCGATACTGTATATTCCTTTTCCTATTAAAATTCGCATAGAATATTCTAAAATTTATGACCTCAAAATTCCTTTAATGAACTTAAAAGTAACGTGTAAGGATAAATCGTTTAGGGTCATTGCCTCGTTTGGAAATCGGAACTTACTTGACAAATCCTTCGCAGAATTATGTGGAATTGAAAAGGAAGATAAGATCCTAATTGAAATAGGTGGTATAAAAAAGGAAATCGATGTAAGAGTATCTGATTTAGCTAAAATGGATCTGCCTATAGTTCCCGGTTTAGTTTTAGAGCCTTCAGTCTTCAATTTCACGTGCTTTTATAAGGACTTTTTCGAAATAGGTGAGTGAGTTGCTCGTGATCGATGTTAGGTTTGCTGGTAAGTATGTTGCTGTTGATGCTAATGATAAAATTATAGGTTACTCTGAAAATAGGGATGAGTTAATCAAGAGTTTAGAGCAAAAAGGATATAAAATGCACGAATATACCATTTTTTATGTCAAGAAAGAAGAAGACTAATTTACTTGTTTTCCCTTTTTCAGAAGTATTAGGAAATATGGTTCCATTAATTGATGTTTTTGTTGAATGTCCGGTTATTGGTTCTGCAGTTAAGGTTAAGGGTTTATTAGATACGGGGAGTAGATATACTCTAATGGATATTAATAAAGCATTATATTGTTTTAATGACTTAGAGTCTCGTTATTATGATTTAGTATATATTAATGGGATTCTCACAAAAAGATATTTAATATCAATAAAATTAGATGATTTTGAATTTAAAATTCCAATTTCCTTATTAGATCTTCAAAACCTTAACTTACCGGTTATTCCTGAAGTAATATTAGGTAGAGAAAATTTTCTGGAAAATTTTATAGTAACTTTTTATGACAATAGTTTTATATCAATATATCTGCCATAGAGTTTAAATATACTTTTTCGCTACTAGCCTTAAATAGAACAAATAGAAGGTACCTTTTATATAACAAGTTGCATTATTAGATTCTTAGGCCAATTCGAAATTTCTTTGTAAATTTGTGAATAACATAGATATAAAAAGTGTGGCAATTCAGGTTTCCTTTGCTAATTCATTTTGTTTAAACAATCTAAGATAAAATATTTTAATCTCTGATATAGATGACGTAGAGTAACAGCGAGAATTAAATTAAATATTATATCGATTAAGGTGAATTATTACAATTGGCAATGGATCCATGAATCGCCGTTAAATTCCTATCATATATTTTATATTAGTGATTATTTTATTTATTGATTTCAGAAATTTTAATAATATGAATAAAAATTAGTACCATTTTTATAATACATTATAATAAGTAGTTAATCTTCACTACACACCTATGAGTGTATCTTCAATAGTCTAAATCTTTAAATAACAAAAAATTTGATATTTAACTATGGAAAGAAAAACACTAGGCTGGACGGGAGAGAAAATCTCCCCCCTTATTTTAGGATCTTGGGAATACGGAACTACCTCGATAATAGACGAAGCTAATGCGGTGAAAATAATAAGAAAAGCTATCGAAATGGGGATAAACGCTATAGATACTGCCGAAAGTTACGGAAACGGCTTATCCGAAATCGTGATAGGTAGGGCAATAAAGCAATTTAAAAGGGAAGAAGTATTCATCATAACAAAAGTATCCATAGACCATTTAAGATACAACGATGTATTAAGGGCAGCTGAGGGCAGTTTAAAAAGGTTAGAGACAAATTACATAGATCTATACTTAGTTCATTGGCCTAACCATTACGTTCCAATAAGGGAAACCGCTAAGGCTATGGAGAGGCTCTTTAACGAAGGGAAAATTAGATACATAGGGTTAAGCAATTTCTCTCTGCCATTATTAAGAGAATTCAGGGAACATCTATCCAAAACTGATGTTGCAGCTAACGAATTACATTATAATTTACTCTTTAGAGACGTTGAAAAGGAGGTCTTACCTTACATGCAGAGAGAGAATATCCCTCTATTAGCTTACGATTCTTTAGGATTGGGATACCTTGTAGGCAGAAAGGAGGTTAGAAATGAGTATAGATGGTACGTTTTGGCAAGGGAAACTTACATAAGGTCAATCGAACCCTTAGTAAATGAGATAAGCTCAATTGCTAAAGAGTTAAATAAAACTCCAGCTCAAGTAGTGTTAAATTGGCTTATTAGTAAGGATAGTGTGTTTGCAATATTTAATACTACTAAAGAAGAGCATTTGAAGGATAACTTGGGGAGTATAGGCTGGAAATTAGGGGATAATGAGCTAAGGAGGATAGATGAGGCGGTAAAGAAAGTAATCATAGATTACTTTGTGAGATAAAAATTATTGTATTTTTTTCATAATTAGTATACAGTAAAGTTATTAACGATATTTGTGAATATAGCTTATGGGAAGTCTATTCGATAAAAACCCAGAGTTAAGGAGAATTTATGAAAAAGGTTTAGAGGTAAGGAAGAAAGTAATGGGTGAGGAATACGTAAATAAAGCCTTAAGTGAGGCTACGGAATTCGATAGGGAGTTGCAAGAGATGATTACAATTTTCGCCTGGGGTATGATATGGACTAGGGATGAGGTGATGCCGAGAAAAATAAGAAGCTTAATAAATATAGGGATATTAGCAGCTTTAAATAGAGGAAATGAATTAAGATTACACGTTAAAGGTGCAATAAGGAACGGATGTACAGAAGAGGAGATAAAGGAAGTATTGATCCAGGTTGGAGCTTATTGCGGTTTACCAGCAGCAATGGAGGCTTTTAAGATCGCTAAAGAGGCTATAAGGGAGGTAAAGGAGGAGATCACTAAAGAGGGAAAGAGATAAGGTTGGATTATTTTAATTTATTTCTTATTGAAACATTTGATTAATAGCATAGAAATAAAATACAAAACTATTTTCATTTATAATGGAAAGTATAAGCTATCTAGAGATATTACATTTATTAATAAAAATCGGTATTGCGAGCAAAATCGCTAACAGATGAACTAAGGTACAATATATGCAAATTGATTTTATTAGAACGATCTCGGTAAAAATGAAATATCCCACAAATGCAATTCCCACAATCCATAAATACGTAATCAAATCCTTAAACCTTAAAATCCACAAAACTCCTATACCTATAAACCATAGGGCTCCCAGTAAAGCATCTGGTATTCCGAACACTCGCGAATAAGGGCTAAATTCTACTGTTCTACAATTTATCATTCTTGAAATCTCACAATAATTAGGTACTTTTAATGTAAGTGTTTCTACTAATAAGTATACAGATAATATCGTACCTATTGTTACAATACCAAATAATAAAATATCATATCTATTAATTCTACTCATCGTTAAAATGTGAATAAAAATAAATTTAAATTTTTGTTCACTTTAAATTAACGAGTCCTCTTAAATTTACCTCAACTTGTTTCCTTAATATCTCCCCTGCAACACCTCCAATGTCTATCTTTACATTAACATTTCTCGTTAATAGCTGATTTAAATGCTCTTCCAGAACGTTAGGACTTACTAAACCTCCATGTGCCAATCCCACTACTTTCGGTTTGAGTGAAATTTGCATCTTTAAACTTCTCACGTAATTCTCATAATCTAAAGGTGGAGGGGTAGTTGGTATTACATAACCGTTAAAATAAGCTCCTCCGCTATCTCCAGTAAATAGTATATCGTTAACCATTACTGATATGTGGTGTTTAGCGTGTCCCGGCGTGTAAATAAGTTCCATTATCTTTCCCTCACCTAAATCTATCCTTTCCCCGCCTTCCACTTCAATTACCCTATCCTGGTCAATCTTTTCAAACTCTCCGTAAACATAATATAGATCGCCTAAGGTCTGCTGGGCACTAACGTTAAGTTTCTTAACTCCATCATCAGTAGTTAAATACTTCTTAAAACCGCTCTTCACCATTATTTTTACGTTTTTATAAGTGTTAACTATTTCCTTTAGAAGCCCTATATGATCTATGTGGATATGCGTTAATATTACTAAGTCCAGTTTATCTAAGAACGAGGAGTCCATTATAGAGTTAGTAACTCCCGCATCTATCATAGCATTTAGTTTGTCCCCGCATATTACGTAAACCGTAGCTAATTCTGGAAATTCTGGAGGTCCTGCAGGTACTGCGTGAAGTCCGCGACAAGGCATAGTCGAATAATTTGATTCTGTAAATATAAGTTATAGAGGAAATCCGCACTTAAAGGAGTCCTCATCCCTCAGGCTGGGGAGTTTTCTTCACTAAATTAAGTACTATTTATGATCTTATAAATGTTATCGATAAGTTGAAAATTCCTTAATTAGCCTTAATTAGTACTATTATAATCATCATCTATTACAATATTTTTCAATACTTTATAATACGAAGAAATGATATATAATATACTATTTTAATATATAAAAGGGATTTTTAGTTTTAGAGAAGGAAGAGGCAGATTATGGAAATTATACAACCTATATCTAAGGAGATCATAGAGAAAGCGAAGCTGTGCGTTATGTAAAGTACGAAACCTACGAAGGTAGGGGCTATTAAAGTTCCTATTTGAGATACTGCATTTGCATAACCTATTGATGTCCCAGCCTTAGATTCCCCGGCTATTTTCATTATTAACGAATCCGTAGGAGGTCTATAGGAAAAGGAAAATATACCCATTAGGAAGGCTTCTGGGAATATCATAAATCCTGTCGAAAAAATTACCAGAATTGTTAATATAATGAATCCTAAGAGGTTGATTAGAATGACTCTTTTATCCCCTAAAATTGAGGAAAGTCTCTCAACCGTTAATATTCCAATTAATTGCCCTAAACCGAAAAGGAATAAAAAGACCGCAGAAAATTCAGGAGAAATGTGCCTATAGAGGACTAACATAGAGAATATCCACGTTGTAGTTCCCCACGTTGACCATAATTCTCCCAATCTAATTAATGTCGCTAAAGTTATTTTTTTATCGAATATTATTCTGAAGGATTTCCTTACCTCACTTGAAACATTTTTGACATTTAATTTTGTGGTTAGAATAACCAACGTTAAGAAACCTATAGAGATAAAGAGGTAAAATAATCTCCAAGTGTTTAGTAATATCGTAGCAATCAAACTTAAGAATAAAATAGTTATAGGACCTGCACTTTCTAATAACGCCACATAAAACGTTAACTTATCTCCGTAACTTACTGCGAGGATTTTCATTGCAGATGGAAATATTGCAGCAGCTATTAATCCGTCTATTAAATATATTATAACCAATAATAAATATGAATTAATAGATAAAAATAATATTAAGTTAAGGAAGACTAAGATAAATGAGGATATCAGCATTGATTTTGCTGGTCCTATTTTATCTATGATTAACCCCCAGGGTATGGATGACGTAACATAGCCGATGTAAAAAGCCGTTGCGACGAAGCCCATTTCCACTGAGTTGAGGTGAAGCAGTAACGCTATGGGGAGATCAATAACCCCCCAACTTAATCTCAGTAGTAATTGTAGGAAAGTACCAAACCAGCCTATCATTAAATTCTTAGCCATACTGATAGAGTGGTAAATAAGGGATTTTAATATTAACTACTTAACCTTTTCAATAAGATTAAAACGATCTAACCTAGCATAGCTAAAAGTTGGTATAATTATGAGGATTAAGCTAAGATTAAAATGTGGTATCAAGATTATTATATTTGTGGTACCACAATTTGTCGATAGGGAAAGAGAGTTAAAATTTTTGGAGGATAAGTATAGAGAGAAAGGTGCCCAGTTAATAATAATCTACGGTAGGAGAAGAGTCGGTAAGACTGAATTAGTAAAACAATTTATTAAAAATAAGGAGGCAATTTACCATTTATCTACCTCTGACGGAATAACCAATAATGTTAATAAACTTAAAGAAGAATTCTCAAATTTCTTACGCAAACCATACTTCAGATCTCTTAACGTTAACATCGACGATCTCTTAATATATTTTGGAGACGAAATAGGTAAGAGGAGAGTAATCTTAGTTATAGATGAGTTCCAATATTTGATTGAGAGCGATAAAAGTGTTATTTCCCTTTTTCAGAGGGCATGGGATGAGAAACTGAAGGACACTGGGATTTTCTTAATATTAACCGGTTCCAGTATAGGGATGATGGAAAATGAAGTCTTATCTAAAAAATCACCGCTTTACGGAAGAAGAACGGGAAGCTGGAAGGTTGAAGAGTTGTCCTTCCCTAACTTGTTTAAATTCTTCCCGAAAAAGGATATAGAGGAGTTAATTAAAATATGGAGCATTACTGGAGGCATACCTTTTTATATAATTCAGCTAGACCCATCTAAATCAGTTGAGGAGAACGTAAGGGAGAAGATAATGAGGAAGGGCAATATACTTTACGATGAGCCCTTATTCCTTTTAAGGGAAGAATTCAGAGAGCAAAGGGTTTATCTAAGTATACTTAGGGCTATCTCTAACGGATATAGTACTTTATCACAAATCTCACAAGTAACGGGAATTGATAGAAGCAATCTCACATCTTATTTGGAAAGATTGGAAGAAAACGGAATAATCGAGAGAGTTATCCCTTACGGTAAGAAGAAAGGGTGGTATGCAATAAAGGATAACTTCTTCGACTTCTGGTTTAAATTCATATATAATAATCTTAACTATTTAGAGATTGATATGGTAGATGAGGTTATGCAGAGGATAGATTTAAACCAGTATTTCTCCTTTAAGTTTGAGAAATTGATAAGAGAGCTCATTAAAAGTAAGTTATTGAAGTTACCCTTTGAGTATAATTTAGTCACTTTATATTCTCACAAAGGAGAAGAGGTGGACGTAGTTGCAGAGGGGAAGGATACGATATTTTTAGGAGAGGTCAAATGGGAGGAAAACGTAGATCCCAGACCTTTGCTATCTAAAATGAGAAGGATAATGAATAAGATCGCCGCCGAGAATAAGAAAGAATATTATGGAGTTTTCGCGAAGTCCTTTAAAGGATGCGATTTACCAGAACTATTATGTTACGATCTTATTAAAATAAGGGAAGAGATCGTGCGTTCTAGCGGAAATTAATCATCAACGAGTAATAGTTCAACTTATAGCAGTTAGTCCTTTTCATATTACTCTATATCAGAACTCAAATTGAAAGAAATTAATTCTAGTTAGTAAAAAATAGCCATAATTAGCGTTTTAGGCTGTATTTATCATGGCGTAACTTTTCCTTAGTGAATAAACCATAATCCTCTTTAGGGTGATGATGAGGAGATCAGAAACTAGTTTTTCTCAGATTTATATCTAATAGACTATTAATAATCTAAAAAAAATTATTTTAAAATTACCTTCTTATTAATAGAAGGGCACCTGCTATAGCTATAATTACAATTATTATTACAGCAACTATAATAATGATAGTTGGAAAAGATGTAGGGTGACTCGTTAATGTACTGCTGCTAAGAGTTACCGTGCTTATTGATGTTGCACTCGTCGTTGTGCTGGTATTAGTTATAGTAGATGTTGTAGTAGATGTCGTGCTAGACGTGCTACTAGCTGTTGTCGTAGTAGTAGTACTGCTCATTATACTCGTTGTGCTGGTATTAGTTATAGTAGATGTTGTAGTAGATGTCGTTGTGGTACTGCTAGTTATAGTAGATGTGCTTGTTGACGAACTCGTCGTTGTAGTAACTGGAGGTACTAAGTTTTGCATACTTAACACATCTACTTGAGTGTTAAATGATTCAAAGTTGAATTGAATTGAAAGTTTGTATAGATAACCTGCTGAGTAAACTACTGATATAGGAAATATGAAAGTCTTAGTTGGAGTTGATAAATTACTATATGCAATCGTTCCATTAATATATAATATATCAAGTCCAACTTCATTGGTTAGTAGTGCATTAAATCCGCTTGTAGTAGTTGAACTTGTATAAAATCCTGAGACTAATATGTAACTGTTATTTATAAATTGAACTTCTAATGGCGAGGTTATATTTGGAAGTAAAATTTTGTTATAACTACCGTTATTCAGATATAATTTAACGTATGTATTTCCTATAACTCCATATAATATATTATTAATTATTATTGAAGAGTTATAAATAACATATCCTCCGAAAGGTAACTCATAAATTATATTTCCGTTCGATAAATTAAGCAGTAATGTTGTAGATTTATTAGAGACTAATATATAGTTTCCGACTATTGTAGATCCTTCGTAGTCTTTGATAACTACATGCCACTTGCCTACTAACGATATGTTTGTAACATTTGACGGTGTTATTAATGGTACAACCTTACTTGATGAGGGTAATGGAATACCCGTTATTACCACATACCCGTATTTCGTAGGATAAACCTCAGATATAGTTTCGTTCTTAAATACATATACTTTTTCGGGAGTTATTACTACAGTCTTGTTTACTCCTATAGAAACATATATTATCCCGTTTTTAGATGGGTAAGCTATAGTAAAGTTGTCGAAGAACTTCCATGAAACGACGTTTAACCCGTTTAATATAGTTATGTTTGAGTGTATCCTTGAGATAAATTGAGTAAGTGTCATGTTGATTTGTTTAGGTAATTCTGTAATATTAATATATAGAGTATTTATTACTGCAAGTGAATTATTATATACAATAGGTATGGGAAATGTAGTAATATTAATCTGATTTGGGGTGTATGAAGTAATTTTCATATAGTAAAAAGAATTGGCGTAATAAACCGCAGAAGGTATGGATATATTAGAGCTTTGCATGTTACTTAAAGAAGGTGTTTCTAACGATATTAACACTCCACCATGGTAAGGAGTTTCATATAAGCCTAAGCCAGAAATAGTATACGAGTTAACAGTCTTTAATTGAATTGCTGCAATAGCTATAATGGATGTTAGTATTAAAAGCACTGCTATTACTAATATCTTATACTTATTCATATGTTGATTACAATAAGGCAATATTTAAAACTAATCCTAAGCATAACATAATTGTTAATAAAATACACACTATAGTTAATTTCGTTTAGGTCATAAATTGTTATAACGACTTGTATTAACTAATCTTTTTAATTATTTCGATTTTTTAACATTTCTTTTGAACGCTTCGAGTGTGGACAACAATTTCATTCATTTGAAATTTGGTTAAAATTTCCTTAAAGTTGTATCATCTAAACTCTCTGATTTATAATAAAAATTTTGAATAAGGTTAAAATTATTACTATCTACTTTATTAACGAATTAATCTTGTGTTGAATTGAAATTAAATTCACACTTTGTATAATTTATACTGCATTAACAAAATTGTTGTCCACACTCAACGCTTCTAATACTACATTAACTTATTTAGTATAATCTACAAATTGCATATATAATAAAATATTACTAGCCAATTTAAAAATCCTCTCCTAATCTCTACGTTATATTCTTCAAATTAAAAATTATTTACTACTTTTTTGTTGAACGTTTTGCTGAGATAGATTATATCCACAATTCTCACAGAATTTAGCTGCTGGCGAATTCATATGCCCGCAGTTAGGGCATTTAACAGGATTTAAAGAGGCACCGCACTTAGGGCAGAAGCTAGCATTATTATCTACTTCTGCACCACAATTCCAACACTTCTTAGTCTGTTTTTGTAATTGGGGTTGCTGTTGAGGTTGTATATTTTGTTGTGGAGTTTGTTGCGGATAATATCCCTGCTGCGGATATGGTTGTCCATAAGGTTGAGTATAAGGTTGTTGTCCATAAGGTGGTGGATAATATCCCTGCTGCGGATAAGCTGGTGGTGCACTCATAATTATCATCATTATCGTATTCATTAACTGCTCTTCATTTGCGAAATCCTTATACAGATTATATGCATCATAAGCTGTAGCACCTCCGCCTAATAATTCTAAGAGCTTATTGTGAAGAAGATCATCTCCGACAAGATAAGTCCCACCTGCAGTAGCAGCTATCGTGAGTAAGTCCTGCATCAGATTTGCTATTCCAGTTTCAACTACTACAAATCCTTGTCCTTGACAAATCCTTATAGTATAAGATTGATTCTTATCGGTTAACGAGCCTAAAAGACTGTTATGCTGAGCCTGAATTACAGCCATGTTTTGTCCAACCATTGGGAAAACTTGAAAACCTTGACTCATTAAATACATCTGAACCTGCTGAACTACGTATTGCAAATTTATAGGATAATTTATTGGAATCATCTGCGATTTTCCTCCAAGCCCTACTGACTGTTGACATGCTATAATACTCATCATAGGGTTTGGCTGATATCCGTAAGGGTTTGGTGGGCCGTAAGGGTTTTGTGGGGGAGGATATTGTGATCCCGGTGGAGGATTATATGGATACCCCATAGTTAAAAATAACATTAATCATATATAAATATTGTGTATGATGCACCTTTTTATTTTGTTTACGTATTATATTATTTTATGATTTATATCAAAAAAAATATATATAAATTAAAAGTAACTATGATTTTACCAAATATTTCTCTATGATTTTACCTATAATCTGCATTTCTTCTCTGTTTCTGAGATTGTTATATTGCATGACTTCCTCTATAAAGGGAATTGTCACAACTTCACAAGGCAATGCTTGTCTTAACCTTTTAACTTCTTCAGCTATTTCTTTTTGTACATAATCTATTTGAGGAACCATATTTATAACAAAAGCAAGTGGTTTAAAACCTATTTTCTTCCTTATATTTTCAAAATATTCAACGCTACTTAATATATCATCCAATACCGCATCCGTGATCCCAATGCCTGCAATTGCATACTCAGGAAAATGTATTCTAAATAACTCGTATTCATCGTATACTAAAGGATCACTTATACTGAAAATCCTACCGTAATCCACAATAATAACGTCGTAATTGCGATTTACTACATCCAAATACGCCTTAGTTAACTTATCGTTTCTTACAACCTCATGTAATTTGGTCTCACTTACTGGACTACTGAAGACTTTAAACAACGTGAAATTGTCATTTATCCTTTTTTCGTATTGTCCTTTATCGAGATCATCAGCTAATGCTTTGTGAAATCCGACACCGTTAAATCCTAAAATCAGGGAACCTAAGGATAGTAAGTCTTTATCTATGTAGAGTACCTTATACTTTCTCGATAGGTAGAATGCGGTGGATAAAGCTAAGGTAGTCTTCCCAACGCCTCCTTTAATTCCTATAAAACCTATTCTCAGTTTCATCTCTTTATTATTATGTAAAAAGAGGTTAAAAAACTTGATTTATAACGGCTCTTAAAACTATAAAATATATAATTGTTGTTCGATCTTTATCTATATAAAGTTTTTTAGATTTTGTAACTAAAGTTAGAATTTCTTTATAAGAATTTGATTTATCTATATAATTTTTTAAAAAAATTTTTTATTGTATAAACTCTCATCAAGTATATTAGGTACTAATACAATGAGCATCTTATGAAAGTCGTGATATTTGCCTCAAGTAAGGAAGCTGAGATGGAAGAACCTGTATTCTGTGATAGAGATACCGTAAAGGTTGACGCGAGTAAATGTGTGGGAAGAAGTTTGGGAATAGCCCCTTTTATAGCTAAATATTTAAAGGATTTAGGATTTCGCGTAACTGTAGTGGATCCCTTTGCAGAGGATAATTATTACGAGGCTAATGAGGTGATAAGGGGTACTACTTTTCAGGTCCCCGATGAGGTAGTTAAGGATAGTTACGTAATAGTGGCAACTAGACATGTATACGATACGTGGGCTATAATGAAGTCCATATTGGGAGGGGCTAAAGAGATAGCAGTAGTAATGAGTTTAAAGAGGGCGCAAATTATACTTAAGAGATTAATGCAGGCGGGTATAGATAAGGAAAAACTTAAGGCGTTAAGGTTGCCTGCTGGCTTAGATATAGGGGCTAAGAGCGAGAAAGAGATAGCCCTTTCCATAGTGGCTGAACTATTAGCAGTAATAAGAGGGGGAACGGGTTTACCTTTAAGGGAAGTTAAGGGCTTAGAGAAGTTAGTAGATAAAATTGAGTAAATTTCATCATTCGTTGCCTGACGCTTTAATTATCTCTAGACCTTCAGCGTAGATGAAACCCAATATTATCCAGCCGAAGAAGACGTAAACGATATATTTCTCGAAAGTAGGTAAGGAGTAAAAGAACACTCCAAGGCTAATCAAAGTTGCCATAATTCCTACTATTATTTCATGAATGTGTTTTTTAGCCCTCTTCGACGCTACTCTAACTAAAGAAGAATTTGCTGATATATGCACGAATAAGTTATTAAGACCTGCTAAGGCACCTAATATACTAAAGGTAACGAATAAGCCTAACATATAGGTCATTAATGTAATCACTGTTGTGAAAATACAAGCAACTAGGATCTCAGCATATATTGGCTTCTCCTTTCTCACTCTAGAGAGAAATGAGGGAAGGATTTTATCCTCAGCCATTGTCCTAACCGTTCTGGAGTTAGCTAATATATACGCCATTCCTCCCAACGTACCGTCATTGAGGGCTATAAAAGTAATTATTAAAGTCCCTATTAATCCGAACTTGAGGAGAAGATAATCGACTAGGTTTCCCGTAAACCCCAAAGCTCCTAAAGTGTAAAAGAAAAAGGTTGATAATAGACCGCCGAAAAGTAAAACCGCTATTGCCGCTTTTCCTATGTTTTTAGACTCAGCCTCATATCCTAAAGGAGCAATGGAACCATAACCCGTTGGAATACCCAATCCAAATACTGCAGCTTCTATAATCGTAGGAGTTATATTTGATGGGATGGGATTATAAAATTTCCATCCCGAATCGTAAAGGAAGTACAACGAAAAGATGATAATGATAATCATTTCCACTAAAGACATTACCATAGCGTATTTAGCTGATACCTTAATCCCCGCTATAACTAGACTCGATGCAATAATACAGACTATTAACGCGTAGAACCATTGATATTGAAAAATTGGCGGTAAATAAGCCGTTAAATATGTGCTTAATATTATATATAATACGTAAGCCCCGCCAGTTAATAAAGTCCCGCCGTAAGCTAGGGCGTAAAGTAGGTAATTCCACCCAGTATTTAAACCTAACCTAGATGTAAGAGAGTAAAAAGCGTAAACGTAATAACCTCCACCCCTTTTAAACCTCTTTGTAAGAAAGTAAATTACAAGCCCGTTAAATAGGACTACAAAGGTAGCTATAAGCATGGCAAAAGACGCTGCATGACCAGCGTAAACTATCATTACAGTACCGAAAGTTAATAAGGAGATAAAGGGAGCCTGTCCGCCAAAGGATATAAAGAATAAGTCCTTAAAGGTAAGCTTCTCCTTGCCAGATTTCTTCTCAGTAACTTTCTCCTGCATACGTTAATCAATTTCTTACGCCGATAAATAAGAATTGTGGTTAATATATCTGCTTCTTAAGAGAATTACCTATTTTAACTCTTATTAATATTTTTTCCATATTAATCTAAAATTCAAAAATAATTTATAAATTAATTCAGAAAAATATTCTTAATTTTTGACATATATTAATTTTCTCAGTTATTTAATTAATTGACAAAAGATTAATCCCTTAGAAATAACGTAGAGATAATACAACCATATATCCTACTAGTTTTAACTATGTTACTTACACTTACACTTTCGTTAGGTATGTGTGCGTTATCCCCGGGTCCTATATTTATGACCTCAGCGAAAGGTCTGAAGAAAACACCATCATATCTGATTTGTGCTATTATCTTCTCCGGTAATACGTTTATAACCCTATATATACATTCCTCCGCTACTTTTACTAACTTAGAATCCTTGGGGGTAAATGATCCAGGAACATAAGACTTAACCTCCATTTCGTATTTGACATTTACGTTATTTGCAGCCTTACTTACTATACTTCTTATTTCATCCTCGACGTTTTTCTCATCTGGTAAAGTACTTCTGTAGAAACTGAAAGCGAATTCTCCTGGAACTACGCCATCATTATCTGAAGAGTTGATCGTATATCCGCCTAGATTTAATGATACTTCTTTAACATTGTAAATTTTCTGTATTTCTAAAGCTAATTTGGCTGCGTTTATGAAAGCGTTTTCTCCTTCTTTAGCCTTACTTGCGTGAACTTGTTTCCCAATAACCCTAATAACACCCCTTATTATTCCCAAATGCCCTATGTATATATTAGGGAAGCTAGGCTCGCCTATGATTACGTATTTGGCCCTTATTTTCCTCACTTCAGTTAAATATTTAGTACCTATACCCCCGCTCTCCTCATCTGGAACCAATGAAATTTCCACTGGTCTTTTAGTTTCACTTAAGGCTAAATACATACTAACTATTCCTCCCTTCATGTCCGATACTCCTCTCCCATAAGCCTTATCGCTTACCAATTTCAGTTTATAGGGATCTGTTAACCATCCGTTACCTGCGGGCACAACATCGTAATGAGCGTTGAAGTGAATTAAAGGCTCTTCATTATTTTTAGCTAAAACTATTATCCTTTTATTTCCTTTATGTCTTGGAGAATAAATATAATTTCTATCTAAATATTCCTCGGGTATTTCAATTAACTCAACAGAAAAACCTATACTTTCAAATAGATCCCTTAGATAGTAAGCTATTTTATCATAATCTTTTCCCGGAGGGTTATAAGTTTCAAAAGATACCAATTCCGATAATATCTTAATTACGTTTTCCATCTCTTTACCCTTTGTAAGTTAGATTCGCCTAACTTCTCCTTTAATTCTTTTAACTCATTCTCATCGTAGACCTTACCTCCACCTTCAACGTATTTCAACATTTCTAGGCAGAATCTAGAAGCATGTTCTAACATCTCTATATCTTGAACCCCTGTAACGTAACCAGGAATCATCTGCTTGGAAACGGTAGCTATACCGATTACTGGTGAATCCGTATACAGCCACGGGGAAATTAAAGTACTTATATGGTAAACATTGAAATCTAATGGAGTTAGATCGCCCGTAGTTAAAGAAACTATATACACTTCATGTCCAGTTACTCTATTATAAATGTCTATTACCTCATCTTTTAATTTCAATATATAACCGTCCTTAATTACGTGCGTAAGAGCGAAGTCATCAAACTTAGCTAATCTATTTCCCTTAGTTGAATCTATAGAAAGGATTAGGCCAGCCTTAGGGTCTACTTCTTCCTTTAACGCCTCATCTAATCCTATAAGAGGTACCATAAAGTTAAATGGTTGATGGGGAATTAGCTTAGCGTTAAGGGAAATATTTGTCACGAAAGATACGTCCACGTCTAAAGTTATTCCCTTCTCCTTAAGATTTAGGAGCTCTAGAAGTACAGCTAACGTTACTATCGCACCATCTGCGTCTGAAACCAATCCTTTGCTTGTGTTTTGCATCTGAATTGCTCCTAATCTACCTAAAATCTCAACCCTTTCTCTTCCTCCACTCCCGTAATATACCTTTACGAAAGTTACTTCTCCTATTTTCTTTTCTTCGTATTCCACATCCTTTAATTTAGTTCTTAATAGATTTAACGGGTCCTTAGATTCAAGTATTTCTATCGCATCAATTAATGATTTAAGCATCATAATCTCAACTTCCCTGGATTCAGAATATTATGCGGATCCATAATTCGCTTGTATTTCTTCATCAATTCAAGTCTATATTCCTCATCAACCCTATCGTTTACCTCTATTGAGTGTATTTCAAACGGTATCCCTTCCTTTAGCATTATCGAGTCTATTATTTCAAAATTTGACTTATCAGAAATAAATACGGTATAAATTATTATCTCACCTCTTAAAGTCATTACATCGCCGTGTATTAAAACGTTAGAGCCTAAAGCCTCTTTAACCTGTTTAACGACCCTCAGAAAGCTATCCAAAGAAAGTAACCTAACCTCGTAAAAGTAATCCTTAAATTTAGTCAGCTTACTCATCGTAACGTAAATAGCAGCGAAAGCTAACTCATCTAAAAACCTCAAATTAACCTCCTCTCCGAAGCTTAAAGTACTGGCTACTATAACGTTCCACTTCCCTACTTTATCTACCCTATCTTTCCCAACTAAGGATAACGCTTCATAATCCTCTACTGTAATTCTCCTAACTTTACTCCTAAATTCTCCTAACTTCTTTAAAACTTTCACTACCTCCTCTAAATCGTTTAATCTTATTAATTGATCTTTCCAGTCTTCATAATCTATTATCGCCAATTCCGCCTCAGTTATAACTCCAGTAGTACCTGCTGCTTGAGCCACTGCTAAAGCGTCCTTTCCGTTTAAAGTATACTTACCGGTGACTCCTAAAACTTTCACGTAATTAACACCGTTATTATCGAATTGATAACCGTACTGGAATGATCCAATACCAACATCTCCTCCAGCTATATATCCCCCTAATGTCGAGATGTAAAAACTGCTGGGGTAAACCCTTAACTCCTTCCCCCTTCTCCTTAAGTAATCTAAAGCCCTTAAAACTTTCACGCTAGGAGTAACCTTAACCCATTTGTCATCAATCTCTATAACCTCCTTCATATTATTCATGTCTAATATAATTGAGGGGTAAATAGGAAGAACTTGCCCTATGGTAGAAGTCCCCGCACCTCTGGGCACTAATGGAATTCTATACTCATCACATAATTTCAATATATTTAAAATATCCTCCTCATCTTTCACAAATAAAACGCCTAATGCCTTCTTGCCCATTTTCGAGAGAATAGGAGAGACCAAATAAGGAGCTTTCGACTTCTCCTCTATAATCCTTTCATCAGTTGTAAATCTGTCATCGAACTCTTTTTCAAACCTTTTAATTAGGCTAAGCTCCATAAGTTAGATAATACATTTCCATATTAAAGTATAGCCTTTAACTAAGTAATAAAAAAGGAAGTGTAAATCAAGCATTAAAAAGGAAATCTTATTAAAATTTTATCACAGACTGAAATCTCCTAACTTCTTAATAGCATCTGAATTCCTAGATTTTAATATATAATATAGAATCACATGTATTAAGAGTACAGCCCACGCCGCATAAACTGCTATATTTAGCGGGAAAGCTGGAGCGGGATAAGTACCGAAGTAAATTGTAAGAATATAAGCGATTGAGGATACTATAGGTACTAAAACGTGTTTAACAATATTGATCATTTTCACCTTAACCTTATGTTTAATTAACGCTATTGCGGCAAATAGGTGACCCAATGACACGTAAAAAGAGCCGAAAGTTATCAGAAATATGCTAGCCTCTAAAGGTCCTAATATATATCCGCTTATCAAACTGAGGGCTCCCGTAATTATACCGGTTAGCAGTATCGCGTTACCTGGAACTCCATACTTATTTATCTTAGCGAAAGTCTTAGGGTATAGTACTCCATCTCTTGCCATTCCGTAGATCATTCTGCTTCCACTCGTAGCAAAAGCTATGGTGGAGGAGTTAAACATGAACGCTACTAAAACTATCAGTATTAACACCGTAATGGTACCGAAATATTTACTGTATATTATCACCATAGGATCTGGAAGATTAGCGTAATTAAACATATTATTTACACCGTATACTACGGTTTGAGCATAAGCGTTCAATATTAGCCCTACTCCCAACAGTAAGAATTCCAATAATAAGGCTTTAGGTAGCGTTTTCTTAGGTATCTTAGCCTCCTCAGCAACTCCTACTGGTGTAGTAGCACCTCCAAAAGTAGTAATTCCGAATATCATTGAGGTTAATATTAACACCCAATTTCCGTTAACCGGTTGTGCTGTGAAGGGTGCTAAGGTGTTCTTATCCCCAGCCATAATGATAAGGGCTATGGAGGTAACTATGAGGTAGGCTATAGATATTAAGCCCACTATGAGATTTATCATACCTCCAGGCTTAACGCCAAGCCACATGATTAACGTAGTTTCTAATGTTACGATTACTGATATTACAGCCCATAACCAAGGCATACTAGAAGCTATGGAAGGGGATACGAGATAGAGGAAAGAAGCTACTCCTAATACTCCGAAACCTGCTGCTCCCGCAACTAAATATTGATATATGTAACCGTATCCTACAGTGAAAGCTGCTAAGCTACTATTCAATCCCTTCTTGATCATAGCGACATAACCGTAGGATGCTGCAATATCTTTACTCCACTCGTAAACCACTAGGAGCGTTGTGGCGTAGATCAAATATGAGAGAACTGTAACCAATGGCATTGACCCTCCAGCTAAACCTGCAATACCAACAAAATATAGTGTCGCTACAGCTATAGGTGCGTTAGCGGCTATTCCATAACTCGCTACTAGCCATGTTCCCAATACTTCTCTTTTTAGCTCTCTTTTTTCATCCATGTGTAAATATGCTAATAAACAAAACTATCTATTTTTCTTTACATTTCGTAACGATGAGATTTTACGATCTTTCATTATACACTGTTAAAGGAGAAGTTTTTAAAACATTTTAAACTCCCTTATAGAAATCATTATATAGAGTTTATTTGTCTAAATCTATTGAAGTAATTATTTTATTAATGGAATTTCTTAGATGATAAAGGAAGTCTTGTTTAGAAATACCTAATATTTCAGCTATATCCTTTGCCTTAACATTTCTAGGATAGTTAAAGTATCCCATATTTAATGCTGTCTTTAGGATTAATACCTCCTTCTCAGTTAACGTGTTTCCTAAAAATTGATCTAAACTTATCCCCTTAACTTCGATGTCCTCTATTCCAAACCTCTCCTTAAGAGAATTTATAACGCCCTTACTGGTAGTAACGAAGTCCCAAAACTCAATCCCCTTATTGACCACGTTAGAGTAATTCAATATCTTATCTTCAAATTCCAATAGCGTTCCAGCTATAGTATTATCCTTATCTTCTGAAAACTCTATTAGATATCCACCGTTTAATTTTCTATATTTAATGACTTCATTTACGTTTTCGGACTCCTTTAAGTCCTTTATTATTTGATGGCTTGGTGATGCTATTATAACTTTCACTTTTTTGCTGCCGTAAGGAGAGATCTTAATAGTCCTTATCTTGTACTGTTTTATTTTTTCAGTCCAACACTCTTTATGCAATATTCTAACCTTTACGCTATACAGCTTTTTCATTCCTATATCAACTACTAGTAGCCCAATTATAAATCTTTAAATTGTATAATTAGTTTTGGAAGTACAGATCATAAATTAGTTGTTAATAAAAATATGTTAGCAACGTTATATTACAAATTTCGTAATAATTAATTCTCAAAATTGCAGTTATAACTCGTTCATGCTGTATTAGTTATATATTTTATAATAAATACGCAATATAAATAAGGAATATACAATTAAATGCTGAAATAAGATAATAATAAATAATTTAGCATTTGATTTTCTGAGAAAGAATATAACATATATTATTTATTAGAAAGATAAAATTGAATTCGTATACTTTGGTTTATATATCCCTTGGGTAATACAATCACATATGAAACTTAACGATAAAAATATCGTATTACTAATAGTATTACTTATAAGTGGAGCAATGCTTGTTTACCTTACAATAATATCGTATAATGTAGAGATGATATTATCGTCTACTGTTCCTATTCAAATGCTACCTCTAATAATAATAAGTGTAGTAATGATAATATTATCTATATTATTATTCTTTATTAAGTAGCTAAAATATCTGATAGAATTTCTAGAATTTTAGGATAATTATATCTTTTATCGACTACTCTAACTTTTACCCTTCTCTCTTGGAGGTGATAATAAGAGTGCAGCTCTGCAATTTTACTTCCGTTAAGGCTTATTTCTATCATTCTCCTAATGCCGTTACGATAATCGTTATAGAAACTGAGGCAATGTAATAATTCACCTATATCCCATTCTCTCATTTCCTTTCTTACCTTACTCAGAATTATAGTCCTTAGTCCTCTACTTTGCGCTGTAATACCTAAAGCTTTATCTGCAGTTATTAATACTACGTTATCCTCTACATTTTTCTTTATCTCTAACGCCTCGTTTATTAGTCCCATATCTCCTGATGATTTAACTTGTGATGTTATAGGAGGGACATGAAGTGACCTGTAACTTAACATTCCCAAAATGAATTTTACCTTATTTTCGTCAATTTTCTGAGTATCTTGAGCAGTATGATTATAAAGCTCATTAAACGTGTTCTTAGATGAAAGTAATCTAAAACCATATTTTCTACTATAAACTAAACTCCTTAACCTATTACCTAATTTAATATAAACATTAGTGTCAGCTAAAAATAAACTTCCTCTCTCTGTCTCTTTAATTATGTCCTTCTCCTCTTCGTATCTAAGTTTTCCAGATCTAAGCAAACAGATCTCTTCAATTTCGCCAGGATTTTCTAAATCTACGTTATTTATCTCAACATTGCCGTGAAGTCTTAGTATATTTATGAAGGCCCTAAGTGAATCAACATTTAGTAAACTCTCAACCTCATTCACGTTTTGCGTTAAAGGTGGATCGTAAGGTATCTCATCCCCAGTCCTAACGTTTATAACTTTTAATTGTTCAAAGGGAACGTAACCAAATATATTATAACCCTCTCTTTCATCCTTCAAGTAAACGTATCTAATTTCTTCAGCCCTACTATAATAGGTTGCACTTAATGCCATATATTTTCTTCCTGGTGTAATATCAAATACGTTGATCTCCTCGTTTTTTATCTTCTCTCTCCATAGCTTAATACCCTCTCCTATGACCTTCTCCTCTATTAACGCTTTCACACCTAAATATTCTAATACTTTTTCCATCCCTTTAATATCCTTTTTCGGAGGATCCTCCCTAAATATTATAATATTATTTGGCTTCAATCCAGTAAAAATTTCCGTTAATATCGCGTTAATTGTAGTAACTGATTTATCAGATCCTAACGTAGCAAGAATTAACATTAGTTATTAATACGTTTTAAAGGTAAATTAATTTTTTAACGTTGACGGTGCTTGATAGTAATTAAATGCAGTATTCTTTAATTTATCATGTATATAATTTTAATTAATTTTTTATATAAATAATATTATTTTTCATGAACTAATGATAGTAAGATATTAAGTTACGAATGAATAAGTGTAGATATAAAAGCGTACTCAACGTTACACTCTGTGTGAAATTCTCATAAATGTAGCTAAATATAAACACTTTCAAATTAATTATCAAATTAACTTTTAATCCATGATAGTGTAATTATTAAGCTATAAATTTATACTTTAACGTAATAAGGTGTATTTGAGAATCTGAACTAGACTATACTCTGTCGGAGAATTTCTCTATTTAATAAATTTGTAACTTAATGACGACACTATCTAGCCCATAAACAGTATTGTTAATACGATGTAAAATAATTAGTATAGTTTTAGCACTTTATTATTTTATATAATTTAAAATCATTTCATGAACTTATTATAAACTTAAGGAAATCCCTTGTGACTTTAACCACGCTACAAATTCATCTCTTTTACTTAACGCGAACTTATAAGCTAATTCCTTAATATCAACGTTTTCTACACTATTTGTGTTAGTTAACTCGTTGACAATATCCTTAAGTTTATTATAATCGAACCTAACGTCATCTACTAAGATAATTCCTTCACCTAAATCCTCTTTTACAGTACTATCAACACTTACTCTACTTATTACCATACCCTTCTTAGGCCTATAGATAGCCTTATATAACTCTATCACCTTGTATTCCTTAACTCTTTTAGTCTCTCCTTCAGAGAAGGACGGTAATTCTTTTTCCTTAACGCCCAATACTTCAGCTAAGCCCTCATAGAGTCCCTTTAACCATCTAGCTCTCCACTCATTACCGCTTAATGGCTTATAGTCCTTAAGATATCTCCACCTTTTCCACCAGTTCTCCAACTCCTTAAATTCAACTATATAATGTGGCCTCTTTATGGGAATATCACCGTTAAAATCTACAATATCTACCTCAATTCCTTCATAAATTAGCATATCTGGTCTAACTAGGGAATAAAATTTCCAGACCTTTTCCAAATCTCTACCGTCCTCCCAACTTATAGGTCTTGGAGCTTCAAGGAAAAAGCTAAAAGAGTTAAATGCATTCCCTACTACCACGTTAGGGGGAATTATACCACTCTTCTGTTTTCCGTTTCTGTCCAAATCTATATACCTATGCTCGGGATAAATTAACACGTAACCCCTCTCTGATAGTAATAAGAGTAGGGAAAATAGGCCCCAAGATTGGTAAATGGAACGCATATTAGAGTTAAATGAACTGGTAATAGCTTGCTTGCCCTTCTTTATGAAATCCTCTACCGTTATCCTTCCTCTAATTAAATCATGATAGTAAATGAATAGTTTTTTAACTAAATGTCTTCTAGGATCATATAAAAAACTTTTCATTTCTTTGCTATATAATACACCATTAATTTTTAGTCTTTCCTTAATCTCTTCGAGAACCCTTAAGTACTCGCTTATCCAAACCTTAGCCTCATGCAACTTCTCGCCCATGAAATAATCTACAAACTCATACTTTACTTCCTCAGCCCATTCAGGAACGTTCTTACCGAACTTATCAATTCCGTAAACTTCTCTTAATTTATCCTCAATCACAGTATTACCTACGATAAAACGCCTAATAAGTATTATTTAATAAATAAATAACTGTGAGCTGAACCCTTTTTCATGACGAGTGTGTACAATAATTTTGTTAATGCAGTATAAATTATATAAAGTGTGAATTTAATTTCAATTAGTCATAAGATTAGTTAGTTAATAAAGTGAGATAACAATAATTTTAATTTCTATTAAAATTTTTATTGTAAAACTAAAGTGTCCAAAAGGGAGACTTTAAAGTAATTTTGAATAAGTTTCAAATAAATGAAATTATTGACCATACTCGCTTCTTTTCTCCTTAATTCCCTTACTCACTTTTCTTTGTAGTACTTATCACTCATAATTAATAATTATTATCCTATACTTTTCCTATTGTCATTAAACTACTCCATTACTAAATTATTTATCTTTTTGAATTATATGATTTAACAGTTTCTAGAATATTGTCCTTAAATATAAACATCTTTCAAATAAATTTATATCAATATAGAAAAAATCATTATAGATTATAATATCCTCTAAAATTAACGTCAATCAATCTAATATATTATCTAATTTATTATGATCTAATTATATGTTTTATATGTATTAATATCTATATGTGACAATAGAGAAACACGCTCGATAATAAATTAAAAATTTTTTAATCACTATATAATTTTAATGAAATATAAACAAGTTAATGAATTTATCTATCTTCAAATATTTCCTTCCATTTTTCCGTTACTTTCTTTACTAGATCATCGCTAGGTTTAACTTCCTTAGGGAACTCATTTTTAAGTAACTTACTGAAAGGTTTCACTGCATATACTATAGCTCTTGATGAAGTGTATTCCTTAACGTTTTCCCTTCTCTCAGCCATAGGATCTAAAGGGGTACTTGGTACATTTGGTATGATATCAATTGAATTAGAAGGATCTGATCTAGTGCACATCGCCCATATTACCTGGTTTAGATCTGAAGGATCTATGTCATCATCGACTATTATTATATATCTTCCCCCATAAGCTCCTAATGGAGAGCTAGCTACTATATGCCCTACCATAGTTGCATGTCCCGCAAAAGTCTGTTTAATTGAAATTACGATAAATGCCCTTGAAAATCCTACCTCGTGAGCCCATACTCCTACCACATTCGGAACACCTATCCTGTCTAACATTTCCCAAATCATGGCAGATCTAATTGGACAACGAAAGTAGGAGTAATCGTAAGGAGGTATACTTGGAGCAGTACCTAGAAGTATTGGATTATTCCTATAATAAACCCTTTCAACCTCAATTACTGGACTCTTCATTTTTCCTCCAGCGTAATAGCCCATAAATTCACCGAATGGTCCCTCATCTGTCATTTCCCCTGTAATATAACCTTCTATTGCAATTTCGCTCTCAGCTGGAATGGGTAAACCAGTTATCTCTCCTTGAATTACCTTAAATCTATCTCCTACTACTGCACCTGCAAAATTATACTCAGAAACTCCAGCTGGTACTTCCATACCAGAAAAAATAAATAACGATAAAGGAGGACCAAAAGATATAGCTACTGGGCATTTTTCACCTCTCTTTAAATACTTCTCCATGTGTATTCTTCCGTGATGGCTAGCATCCATAAAGATAGCTAATTTCTTTCTATCCACTAACATTACTCTATAAGTCCCGACATTAATCCAACTTGAATCTGGATCTTTAGTTATAACTGCGTCAGCAGTACCTATATATCTTCCACCGTCAAATTCGTGCCATTTTGGGGCTGGAAACTTAAACATATTTATTTTCTCTTCTTTATCTATATTTTCTAATAGGGGTGAATCATTAACTATTATCGGATCATAATTCATATATTCTTTACTAGCATAATTTAATCTCTCCCTTAATTTTTTAGCGAGTTCAATGTCATTTAAATTGGAAGATAGGCCTAAAACTAGTCCTACCCTTTTCGAGTCTAATAAGGCACCAGTTAAGACTCTAAATCCCTTGGGATAACCCTTTATCTCATCAAACAATAAAGTATATTTATTTCTTTTAGCGTTAAGATCTGTTATTGCTCCAATTTCTAAATTCCAATCCGCACCTAGAATTTCCTTTAAAAGACCTAGCTTTCTAACCTCTTCTATAAATTTTCGAATTTCCATAGGCTATCTTACTACTTTTACGGTATTAATACTTGCCTACCAGTTATCTTATTTTTTTCTAAATTTTCTAATGCCTTATTTGCATCCTCTAATTTTAGCGTTGTTACTACTGGTTTTATTTTTCCATTTTCTCCCAGTTTTACTACTGATAAGAAGTCTCTTTGATTTCCCGTTAAAGTTCCTAGAAATTGCCATCCCACGGAATGTAGTCGTAATCCTGCTTCTTGTGGTAATGTTCCTCCGAAAGTACCCACTTTAACGTATTTTCCTAGCTTTGCCAATAACGGGTAGTATTTTTCAATGTTAGAACCCACTAGGTCTATTATTGCATCAACTCCTCTATTTTCCGTTACTCTCATTATCTCATTAATCTCATTTACTTTAAATACATAATCGGCACCTAATCTTTCAGCTAATTTTAACCCCTCTTCATTAATATCGACTCCTATGACTAAGGAGCCGTAAACGTTCTTGGCTATTTGTACTGCCATACTACCTAACCCTCCTCCAACACCTATTATTAAAACACTTTTAGAAGGGTCTAAATTAGCAAGTCTTAAAGCCCTATATACCGTGACTCCAGAACATGCAAGAGGAGCAGCCTCAATAGGGGATAAGTTACTTATCTTATATAAATACTTGAAATCGGGAACTACTACATATTCTGCGAAACCTCCGTCTGTATTAATTCCAAGCCATGTAGGATTATCACAGTATTGCTCTTCACCAATTCTACAATAATAGCACGAACCCTCACCAATCCAAGGATTAATTAGCACTTTATCTCCCTTAGAAAGAGGTACGTTATCTCCAACTTCAGCAATAACTCCTGCGATCTCGTGACCCGGAGTCAAAGGTAACTTAGGTTTAACATTAACCCTTCTATATATAGTCCCATCTCTAACAGATAAGTCAGTGTGGCAAACTCCGTTAGCTTCAACTTTTACTAAAACTTGATTATAATTAACTTTAGGGATATCAACGTCCCTTAAGACTAATGGTTTACCAAATTCTAATATTTGCATCGCTCTCATATTAAACGCTCTCCCTAGTAGTAACCTCTATTTCCTTAGATATATTTCCTCTTGTTTCTGGAGTAAGTAACGATCCTATTAAAATTATAATTGCGGCTATTATAATTGAGTAAAACATTGTGATGGGGAGTTTAGGTATTCCACCAATTGAGGCTAGGACTAGACTGATAATAGTTGGTGATGCACCTGCTATTGCAAATCCAGTATTCCACGTAAAGGCTACACCAGTACCCCTTATGTTAGTTGGGTATAATTCATTTAGATAGATCATTACTATTCCGCCACCAAAATCACTTAATAATGATATTATAAATGCTGTAAAAATTATATTAGTTAAACTTTTAGAGGTTAAAGAAGCCAAATATAAGAATGAAGGTGCTACTATTGCAATAACTATAATAGCTCCTATAATTGACATAATTTTTCTACCTATATGTTGTGATATTTCTCCACCTAAGGTAGGACCTATTAACATACCTACAGATGCTATTATCATTGTTATTCCTATCTCCGGCTTACTTAATTTATTAACCTTAGCAAGAAAAGTAGGGAATAGACCTTGAGGGATATAGTACATTAATGCCCAACCAATAGTTATTAGCAAAGCAATCCCTAAAATTCTTCTATACTTAGATGAGAATAATTCCCTTACTGGAGATTTTACGATTTTCCCTCCGCTCTTTACTCTTTCCCAAGTTTCGCTTTCTGGGACTAGGTAGTTAACAAACCCTAAAACGGCTAATGGAAGTAGCCCTCCGAAAAACATTACTCTCCATCCCCACACTAAATATGAGGGGCCAGGGAATAATATTGCAGTCATATAGAACCAGGCTGAGGCTATCAAATACGCTGCTCCAGCTCCAGCAAATCCCATTCCACCCACCCAGCCTCTATGTCTTTCTGGAACAGATTCTGGACCTATAGTGTGACTGCCAGACGTTATTCCTCCTACGAAAAATCCTTCCGCTAACCTTAATATAATAAGCAATATGGGTGCTATAATCCCAGCTATAGCGTAAGTCGGTAATGTACCTTGTAACGTTGCCGTAATTACGAGACCTATGATGCCATAGGAAATTGCCTTTTTCCTTCCTAATTTATCTGAAATTCTAGTTCCGAAATAAGTTGCTCCTACTGGTCTCATAATGAATGATGTGAGAAAACTAGCGTAAGTAGCTGCTATCGAAAGCAATAATATTTTTGACGGAAAGAAGAGTTCTGCAATGTAAGGTGTAACAAGTAATATACTAAATAAATCATAAAGATCAAACGTCCACGTGAAGAACGTAGCTAACATCCATTTAATATGCTTACTTGTTAATTTATCATTAGGTTTCATTTTTTAAACTCCTCCATAACTTACCTAAATTTACCTTTTTAATAAATGTTACTTCAATTACATATCATTTAAATATATTAATCAATCAATTACATTTTCTCTAGATCTAACCTACATCAAACTAGTTAGAATTTTAAATAGGTTAGACCCAGCCGTAATTTTAAATGAATGATATAAATTATAGCTGTATAATATTTCGAAAAATATCTATGTTATTAACATAAAAAAGCTAGAAGAAGATTTACTTTGTTTTTTCACTTAAACTAATCTTTACTGATATTTTTAATGAAACTTCCTATTATCTTCTTCTCAGCATTCCTTAAATGATATATTAATGTGGATTGCTTAATGCCCAGCATATTTGCTAGGTCTCTAGCTTTAATTTTACGCGGATAATCAAAGTAACCAGCTTCATATGCTAATGAGAGAATTTTAAACTCCTTATCAGTTAACGTGTCCAACGGCAAATTATCGCTTATATTAACATTTTCTATCTCCGCTATTTCATTTAAATCCTTGATAATTCTATTAATCTTATGCTCATAAGTTAGAAAGTTCCATATCTCTCCCCCATTATATTTCATAGTATTTAACACTATTCCATTATGTTTAGTTATTATGGAGAAAATCGAATTATCGTAATCTCTTCCCAGGTCTACAAATATTTTATTACCATATCTATAAACATTGAAGATTTCCTTGATTCTTTCCTCGAATTTTAACTTAGTTATATCTCTATATCCTCTTTCTGAGACAGTTGCAAATACTCTTAGTAAATTCTTTTCTGGATAAGGAATTAAATTTAGAATTTCTACTAAATCTTTATTTAAATAATATTTACTCCAACAATTTTCGTGAATAATATAAATGTTAACCAACTTAAGAGGATAAGTATTAAATCCCTTCATCATTTAATTCTACACTTCAAAAAATATATAGTTTTACTTAATGATTGACTGAACTAGCCTTTACTTAACTCCTTAACTGCCCTGGAGAATGATGATTCCTCTCCAGATGGATCATCGTTCCCACTATCGATTCGGCTCTCGTTTGGTGAGCAGTCTAGGGGTCAGAGATCCCCTCCTATTAAATTCATGACAAAACGAACGACAAGCCTCGTCCCTTCTTAGTACAGTTAATTTATCTTTTGATACGTCTATTCCTGCAACTAGGGCCTCCAAATTTACTCACCCTTATGTTTTATTTGGCTCTAAGCCCAAAACGGCCTACACTCCAGTCAGATCTGTATTACACAGATCTGACTAATTTGTTCTATATAAGGAAGTCAGTGTGAAATTTTAGTAAAATTGTCAATGGCAATAGATAGGTAAATAAAGATATAAATACCTTTTCTTAAATCATTAATTGGTGGTATTTACGGTTGAAATAATTAAAGATAAGAAAATTGTCGTGGAACCGAATCTAACTAATTACGAAGAGATTAGAAGGAACTTCAGTTGGGATAAAGTAAGGAAAGAATTGGGTTATTTTGGAAACGTTAACGCTGGGGAGATAGCAATACATAAAAATAGTGACAATAGGAATAAATACGGTTTATTATGGATAAGTGAGAAAGGTGATAAGAGAAAATATACATTTGAAGAGCTAGAAAGAAAAGGGGCTATTTTTAGAGACGCCATAAAAGAGGCTGGAGTAAGTAAGGGAGATAGAGTAGTATTAATGTCAAAAAGAGTTCCAGCCCTTTATTTTAGTCTATTGGGAATAGCGATGGCTGGAGGTGTTATAGTACCGATATTCTCGACCTTTGGAGAAGAAGCCATAAGATATAGAGTAGAAAATAGCGGAGCTAAAGTAGCTATTGTTCATGAATCATTAGTAGATAAATTTAAAAATATTAATATAAAAATACTGAAAATATCTGATGAAGGAATATCTAATGAGTCTAATAGAGCTGAGATATATTACGAGAGAAGACCTATAGATGATCCATTCTTAATCCTATATACATCCGGAACTACTGGTAAACCTAAGGGAATATGGCATTCTCAAGATATTTTAACATTTTATTACATTTCTGGAAAATATCATTTTGACATGCACCCTACAGACATCTTCTGGCACACGGGTGACCCAGCATGGGTAGCGGGGTTTGCAGGTGTCTGGACTGCGTGGGTCAATAATATACCTATAGTCTCTTTTGAAGGAAGATTTAATGCTGAAACGTGGTATTCAATCATTCAAGAGTTTAAGGTCTCGGTAATCTCTACAGCACCTACTGCAATAAGGCTATTAAAGAAGGAGGGGCTAGGAGTAGCTAAAAAATATGACTTATCTTCGGTTAGGTTTATTCATGCAGGAGGTGAGTATGTTGACCCAGATACTGTGAAATGGGGTCTACAAATATTTGGAGTACCAGTTCACGATGGATATGGACAAACAGAAACCGCGACTTATGTTATTGCTAACTTTATTTCTATGCCAATAAAGGTTGGATCAATGGGAAAACCTCTTCCTGGAGTAGAAGCTTTAATAGTTGACGAAGAAGGTAATCCTTTACCTCCTAATACTCAAGGTATATTAGCATTAAAGCCTAACTTTCCTGCTATGGCTAAGGGTATATGGGGAGATGAAGAGAGATGGAGACGTAATTTCAAAAACGGATATTATTTAACTGGAGATTTAGCATATATGGATGAGGATGGTTACTTCTGGTATTTAGGAAGAATGGATGATGTAGTTAAGGTTTCTGGATATAGGGTAAGTCCAATAGAGATTGAGAGCGTTTTAACTACACATCCTGCTGTAGCTGAGGTTGGGGTTATAGCGGTAGAGGATCAAATAAGGGGATCTAAGATAAAGGCCTTTATTGTCTTAAAGAAGGACTATGAACCTTCTGAGGAACTTAAGAAAGAGATTCAAGATTACGTTAAGCAGAAATTAGCTGCCCATATGGTACCTAAAGAAATAGAATTCGTAACTGAGTTACCCCATACATTAAGTGGAAAAATAATGAGAAGAGTCTTAAGATCTATAGAAATTGGCGGTCAAATAGGAGATATAAGCACGTTAGAAAATCCAGAAATTATCAAGAAGAAAGAAAAGTAAAAAGACGATATCATTAAAGAAAAATTTAAATATATCACGAAAATCTATTAATGCGTGAAGTTTTATGATTAAGATGGAAATTGATAAAGAGAATAAGATAGGAAAGATATTTATAGATAGACCAGAAAAAATGAATGCAATAACGGTAAAAATGAGAAGAGAAATAGGGGATAGAATATCCGAATTAGATAAAAACCCAGATGTAAGAGTTATAATAATTAAAGGTCTTGGAGGAAAAGCATTTAGCTCTGGCGGAGATGTGAGCGAGTTCCTATCCTTAACACCAGACGTACTAATAGACTGGGGCGAGGATCTGTCAACATCTGAAAGAATTTCTAAGCCAGTAATAGCCGCAATAGACGGTTATACTTTTGGTGCTGGGTTAGAACTCGCGTTATCGTGTGATATTAGAATAGCTACTCCAAAAAGTGAATTCAGCTTCCCAGAAATAAGATTAGGAATGGTCCCAGCTAGTGGAGGAATTACTAGAATAATAAAGACTCTAGGCATATCTAGGGCTACATATATGTTAATGTTAGGGAAGAGAATAGATGCGCAACTCGCCTTACAATGGGGTATAATTCATGAAATAGTAGAACCAGAAAAATTAGATGAAAGGGCAATAGAAATAGCTAAAGATTTGGCTAGTTTATCGTCATTAGCTTTAAAGGCGTTGAAAAAAGTAATTCACGAGATAGCAGATTCTCCCCTATATGTAGGTTTCGATATAGAAAGGAAAACATTCGGACTATTAAGATATAGTGAAGATTTCAAAGAAGGTGTTGAATCCTTCTTAAATAAGAGAAAACCCAAATTTAACGGTAGATAATATGGTATTTAAAGAAGGGTTGAGATTTGTAAAAGGAAATGGTAGTTACATAGATGATGTTATAACAAAAGAATATAAAAATTATTTTTATGCTTCTATTGTCAGATCTTCTTATGCTCACGCTAAAATAAAGTCTATTGATGTGAAAGATGCTGAGAAACTTAGCGGAGTTATCAAAGTAATTACCTTTAACGATCTAAAGGACTTCTTAGATCCTTTTCCTCTCTCCTTAGATTTAAACTTAGAATATTACCCCATAGCTAGAGATAAGGTTGTGTATTATGGAGAGCCAGTAGCAGTAATAATAGCTAGAGATGAATATATAGCAGAAGATGCTAAGGAACTAGTACAGATAGATTACGAACCATTAAAACCGGTAATAAGTATAAAAGATGCTTTAGATAGTCCACCCATTCATTCTAATTTAAAATCAAATATTATCTTAAATAAAACTTTTATATTAGGAAAATATGAGGACGCATTGAGGAAATCCTCAATTGCGATAGAGGAAAAAATTAAATTCCCACGATATAGTTGTACTCCTCTAGAAACATATGAAGTTTTCGCTAAATATAATGGAGAAGAATACGAGATTTTTTCTAATTTCCAAGGCCCTTATACTATTCATTATCTTCTAACAAAAGCCCTTAAGAGTAAGGTAATAATAAGGGGGCCAAGAGATATTGGAGGATCATTTGGAATAAAAAGTGCAATATATCCTTATATGGCGTTAATAGCTGCAGCAAGTAGAGTTGTAAATAACCCTTTAAAGTGGATAGAAACAAGGCATGAACATTTGATAGCCAGCTCTGCAGGTGCGGAAAGGGAATCGATAATCAGAATATATGGCGATAAGCAAGGGAAGATTTACGCCATGGAAATGGACTTAACTGATAATCTTGGTGCATATCCTAGGCCTCCAGAACCTGGCAACCTATTAAGAAATCACGGAAACTTAACTGGGGCCTATGACATAGAAGGATTAAAGGTAACGTATAGGGCAGTGTTAACTAACACTATACCTACTGGACTAAATAGAGGTTACGGAGGTCCGCATTTATATCTGGCATTAGAGAGCGCAATAGACTCCTTTGCCAGAGAAATAGGAATGGATCCCTTGGAGGTTAGATTAAAGAACGTGATAAGGAACCAAAATTACGAGACGTTAACCGGTGGAAAGTATTATGGCTTTAGTTGCTATAACGTTCTAAAAAGGATGAAAGAAATATACGACAAATTATATGAAGAAGTTAATGAGGAGAGAAAGAAAGGTAAGAAAGTAGGATTAGGTATATCTTTAATAGTAGAACCGTCTGGTACTAATATAGGTTATTTAGACCTAGCCAGGGAATCTAAAGATTATCTTCCTAAATCGGCAGCACAGGATATAGTAATCGTTCAAATAGACCCTTACGCTAAGGTAAAGGTTTTAGTAAACGGTACTAACGAAGGTCAAGCTCACGAAACAGTAATTTCTGAAATAGTGTCAAATAGGCTAGGTATAAGTCCAGAAGACGTGGAAGTAATATATAACGTAGATACCTCAAGGCCTTGGACCATTTCATCGGGAAGCTACTCAAGTAGGTTCACTCCAATTATTATACCTGCATTAAATAACGCGTTAGACCAGTTAGAAAATAAGCTTCTTACAGCTGCATCAGAACTTTTAGGAGTTCAAAAGACAGATCTAAAAATTGAGAAAGGAAGAATAAGGACTATTTCGGGTGATAAATCTATATCCTTAAGGCATTTAGTTGGAACGTTATATTGGGATCCTACTAAGTTAAAGGGAATAGAAGGGGGATTATCTGCCATAGGTTATTATCAATCTCCGTATGCTGATGATCTAAATAACGGTAAGATAAATTCCTCTATAGCTTACGGTTGCATGGGGCATATAGTTGAAATAGAACTAGAAGAGACCAACTTACTTAGAATATTAAAATATTACGTTATTCACGATTCTGGAAAAATACTTAATGAGAATACTGCTAGGGGTCAAATAATAGGTTCAACCTTTCATGGAATTGAAGTTTCCCTATATGCTTCTTTAGAGTATGATGAAGATGGAATACCAATTTATCAAACCTTTGCGGAATACGGTGTAATGTCAGCGATGGAAAGTCCTAATATAGAAATTGAGCATATCCAAAGCAGTGATGAATACTCAGCTGGTTTAGGAGAAGGGGGTACTATGGCAGCACCTCCAGCAATTATAAATGCAATAAGGTCTATTATTGGTAAGAGCATTCAAAGAATACCATTATATTTGATATTAACGTAAAAAAGGTCTTATCTTAGTTTTTGTGAAATACTATCCCATTCTAAGACCGTAGTAGTTGCAGCAATAATACTTATTGCTTGATTAATACTTTGAACGTTAATGTTCTTCCCCTTTATGAATGTTAGCAACAGGTTAATTAACCAGAGCAAAGTAGCTAGGTCTGCAATAATTGCACCTATGCTCGCTAAAATCTCTGGTGTTACATAGTCTGAAATTAGCGGGTAAATTTCAGGTTTTCTTATTAATCCAGTTACTCCTAAAGCATCAAAGCCTATGATAATCATAGTAGTACCTATTAAATAACCTACAAAGTGCATCCAACCTAATTTATTAGAATACCAATTTTTGCCAATCATCATCGGAATCATATAATAAAGTGTTGCAAAGCCTGCAGGAACTATAGACCAGAATATCATAGCGTGGAAATGTCCTACAACCCATAAAGTATCATGAATTATTGCATCGAATACAACAGTGCCATTTGCTATTCCAGTAACACCTGCTGCTATTGCTCCAGCAAAGCTTACTATAACCCACGCTGATATTAAGTTTAAATGAAACGACGCTCCTTTCACTGTAACCCATAGGTTAAAGAAAGTCATCATTGAAGGCACGACTACGGTATAAGTTAGCACTTCTTCTAGACTCTTTATTGCAACTGGCAAGTTAACCATGTATAAGTGATGTATTGGGACGTTATTAGAGAAAATTAAGTATAATAATGCAGATATCCTACCCATTCTATCACTATATAAAGGCTTATTTGCTAGCATTGGAATTAATAAGTATAAAGTTGCAACTGCAGGCATCCACGTTATATATACTATGGAATGCCATAGTATTCCGAAGGCTATTTGGTTTGCTATAGGATCTAGACCTATCAGTCCATAATATGCAAAAATATCCCATGTATTTGCGGCAGTTTCACCACTCCATCCTATTGCTGTCATAAGTGAAGTCATTAATACATATACTCCAAAGATTGGCAATTTTCCCTTTATAGTTTGAGTAGCTAGGTAATAGTGATAAACTAACCAGATTACATAAATATACACTCCTATGTCCATAAGTTCCCAGCCGAAATACCACAAGGGACTTATTATATATTGACTGAAATTAGGTAAGCCATAAGGTGATAGATAATACCAACTGTCTGCAGAGAAATAATTGTCATTAAATTTTGGGTAAACAATAATAGGACCTTCTAGTAACATAAAGGATATATTAAATAGAATGAATCCTATGTTGAGTAGCCACTTAGCCCTAGGCTTAAAGTTTAACAATTTGTAGGATAGGTATATGAATACAGCAAACTCTAGCTGTACTGCAAATCCGAAGAAATCCCTCATTGCATGAAGCCCTATTCCTGCATAATATTCCTGTGGTGTAAGTATTAGAGTTTGTGACATTCCCCAGCTAAGCTCTTGTAGCCTAACCATTAAGGCATCAATAATTCCGAGAATTCCCCATAACAGACTCAAAGATATCATTGCAATACTTATTCTTGTTATATAATCCTTATTATCTAACTGGAATATTTCATCAAGAAGATTTATAAGACCTTTCATTGAATGATTTACATTGCCATAGTTAATATTCTTTTAAATCTTATAAATACATACTCTTAGTAACTTTTTGCCAAAATTTTTTATTGTATTTACTAAATTAAGTTAACAAAATTTTATACAATATTGAAAGCCTCACTGTAACTAATAGTTTTCAATAAGCCGTGAAGTTTATATTGTCTGATATCATTTCTAATCCCTTTAAAGCGCGACTTATAAAAACTTTTTACACTAACATTTTATTTATCAAAGAACCATTTTAAAATCGATTAGTGGTTGTAAGATGAAGCAAGCGCCAATAACTCGGCATGTCATTATAGAGAGCTAGTCCCATAAACTGCACAGAAGGTAAGAGAAGTGATAATTGTGAGGGATTAAATACAAATTTCTGAAACTTTAATTAAAGTCTCGTCTGATATTGCAGTTGCAGTTAATAAGGTTATGTCAAAATCTTTAAGTCAAATTATATAAATTAGTCTCCTTGAATAGAAATTTAGCTTTTCATTTTTTCCTTTATATTTTCTAATATCTAAAATTAAGATAAATTATTTTTAATAAAATATAAAATTATACAAATCGTATACTAAGCTATATATTCCTTATTTGTTAGTATCATATGATGAACATTGGAAAAATTATAGGCTTAGTAGTGTTTTTCATAGTGCTAATTCTACAATTTTACGTTTCTACTAACGGCAATTTAAGCAACGTTATTACTTTATTTAAAAATAGTATAAACCAATTCTCAAATGTCCTTAATATACCACAACCTATCGTTACTCTCTATCTAACCTCGAATAACGCAATATTTTCTTTCAATAATACAGCAGATTTCCAAATAATTTTACTAAACGCTACTGGGAAGTACACCTATTTACCTAAACCCGTAACATTACTACCTAAAAGAGTAACTAATGTAACGATTTCAGTTACTGATTGGAAAGGCTTCTTAAGTGCGGTAGAAACTAGAAGTTATAATATTACTTTTACCTTTAAGCTATTTAATACTACATTTATCCAGAGTGAGATAATATGAGATACTATCTTCTTATGTTCTCGATGATTCTAAATATAATAGTCGCACTATCACCCTATTATTGGTGGTATTATTCAATAGGTGGCATCCTAGTCGTCAAGGATAGCTTATTTAACCTTTATGTTAACTTATTGGGTTCCAATTACGAGATAATTAACGTGATAAATTACTTTTTATTCTCTTTTAGATTTTATGTGATTTCAGTTTCGGCCTATTACCTTTACACTGCTTATAAGGGGATTAGAAACACATATTTACTCATAATGTGGGCTTCATACTTTTACTTCCTAGATCCCATAATAGTTTACTTAATATTTGAATATATATTAGGCAGTTTCATGCCAATAAAATATCCCTTCTTTATAATAGGTACAGAGGTGATTAACGTTTACGAAAGCGGTGCTAAAATCTCTATGCCAATAGAAAGTTATCCAACATTATTCTATTGGTTCGTATTATTTGTTGGTACTATAAATTTAATATCTAGATTTATTAAGAGGTAAAACTATTATGTATTTTATTTATAAAATATGATTTTTAAGAGTAAATATATCTTAAATTAATTAAAACATTTTAGTTTACAAATATCTAATGTTGAAGGGCTTATAAAGTTCGCTGAAATTTGTTTAAATTATGCTATATTATTAATAAAAATATTTAGACTAGACGCGTTAGAATCCATTATCCGTTATAATTAGAAAGAATTAAGAGCGTTCGTGGAAAAAATATGAAAGCAAAAGAAGTTAGTATTATATATTCTTCATGAAGAAAAGAAAAAGATGCTTGCATTCTTCATTATTGCTATCAACTTATTATATAGAAATTATACTCCCTTTATGATCTGCTTAGTTGATACTATATCGGCTAGATATGCGTATCTGAGATATTTTAATCCTAATAAGTGTTGTGCCTCAGTGAAACTACTAACGGCATCGTATGGGATAATAAGTTCGTAACCTCTAAAGAATGCATCTGCCGCGGTATGTCTGACACAAATATCTGTATGAAGTCCAGTGAGTATTAGGGTATTTGCACCCTCACTATTATATAATGACCTTAAGATGGAGTCTAAATCTGTATTGAAGAAACCTGAATAGGTAGTCTTAGGCACTATAAAGTCTCTAGCCTTTGGCTTCAACTCCTCAATAACTTCTGCTCCCCATGTACCCCTTATCGCGTGTTCTCCCCATCTATTTAACTCAAAGTCTGTTGGTCTATGAGAGTCATTAGAATATATAATGGGTATCGAGTGCTCTGAAGCCCAATCCAGAATAGCCCTTATGTTTGGCACAATTGCCTTGAACCTTTCGTTTCCTAATTTTCCTAAAACGAAGTCATTAAGCATATCTATGACAACTACAGCATATCTTCTCCTATTATCATAAACAAATGGTTTCTTACTTTCGTTGTATATTTCATCTAAGTTTACTCTGACGTTTTCAAAGATGTGTTTCAATTCATTACCATGATGAAGACCCATATTAGATATTCACCTCTGCATTAATGTATATCTTCCCTTAAAATAGCTAAAAAATGCCGTGTTATAAGGATTACTTTTAGGATTATTATTTATCTTATCTGTTAAAGTAAAGTTATTCCATATACCATTAGCTATATTATTTATTATAACCACTCCTAAGTTCTCCCCATTAGAGAGTATATCGCTCATATACATTTTATTTCACCTTAGACCCCAAATTCATTTTACAAAAATAATTGCATTGTATAATTTTTTCTAACCCAGAAAATTTTGTAATTAGAGAAAAAGTTAAGGGAGATGTAGTCTGGTATTACTTTAGAGGAGAAACACTTGACAACACCAGACTACATCTCCCCTAA
>Ga0081529_130096_pt1 | contig 37476 bp, 40 predicted proteins | sample EchGeymetagenome_FD_71012 | JGI IMG/M metagenome (GOLD analysis project Ga0081529, IMG submission 71012) | Ferrous microbial mat and aquatic microbial communities from Echinus Geyser, Yellowstone National Park, USA - transect B T=78-80 C v2... ...
TGGGATAGATTTGCAGGTGCAGACAAGTCTGTAGCATTTGATACGATAATGCCTGATGGTAGAAGATTACAAATTGGTTCGGTACATTACCTTGGACAAAGATTCGCAAAAGCATTCGATGCAAAATTCATGAAAGAAGATGGAACTTATGAATACTTATATCAATTAAGTTATGGAATCTCTGAACGAGTCATAGCAGCACTCTTAGCAATACATGGTGATGATAAAGGACCAATACTACCACCAAATATAGCACCAATACAAATAGTAATAGTACCAATACCTTACAAAGGATTAGAAGAAAAAGTAAACATAGAAGCTAGAAAACTTGGCAAAACCTTAAAAAGACGCAAATTTAGAGTCCTTGTAGACGATAGACCAGAAATCACACCAGGTGCCAAATTTTACGAATGGGAAAGAATGGGAGTACCAATAAGAATAGAAATAGGACCGAGAGATATCGAAAATAATGTAGTCACAGTAGTAAGGCGAGATACAGGAACAAAGACATCTATACCGCAATCCAAATTAGGTGAGGAACTCAGATCGTTGATGAAAGCAATCATTAAAGATATGAGTAAAAGAGCGTGGAATGAACTTAATGCACGACTAGTAATGACAAAAACAATAAATGAAATAAACGATGCGATAAATAAAGGTAAGGTAGCGATGGTACCATGGTGCGGTAAAAGTGAGTGCGGACATAAATTAGAAGAGACGGCAGATTTCAAAATTCTAGGAACACCGCTAAAGAAAATAAATGTAAAAAATGAGAAATGTGTGATGTGCGGAAACCCCGCAAGAACATTAGTTTACATGGCCAGAAGTTATTAAACCTTACTAAAACAAATAGAACATTATTTTCTGTCCTGAATGCAAGTTTAGCATTAACTTATCATGAAACAAAACATTAAAATGTGGTTAAAGATTATTATATATGGATGATAATGTATAAGGAACAATTAAATGAATATATAAAAAAATTAAATGAGGAAGAAGCAAGAGATCTATTCATGCTCATAGAATTAATAACGCAAGGTAAAAAGGTGTGGGAGAAAGATCCTGGTCTTACCTATCATCAATATTCAAAGCATAGTAGATTTCGTATTTTTATGTCCCCAAGAAGGGCTGAAAGAGGGCCGCTTCCTCCTCTTATTAAAAAGTATAAGAATGTTCGAAATATTAAATTACCAGATCCAAATCTTTCATTAGTATCGAATCCAATTGGTAATAGTATAATTAAAAGAAGGTCGTTTAGAGATTTTAAACCAAGGGCGATGCCTATTGATGTACTTTCGACATTATTACACTTGGCAGTAGGTATTACTGCATGGGATGATCATTGGCCTCTTCGAGCATATCCTTCGGCTGGAGCGTTGCAACCTGTTGAGATTTATATTATAGCAAACTATGTAAATGCGATTAATATGGGATTATATCATTACAATGTATTAGATCATTCGCTAGAAATCTTAAAGGAAGGGGATTTTCGTAAAACTATTGTTGATATTGCGCTTGATCAGGATTTCCTTTATAATGCCTCCGTAATATTAATACTCTCAATAGTTTATGCAAGAACATTATGGAAGTATGGTGATAGAGCATACAGATATGCATTACTTGATACAGGAGCATCGATGGAGAATATATATTTAGTAGCTACAGCCATGAACCTTGGAGCTTGTGCTATAGGCGCATATTATGATGACGATTTAAATAATTTGCTAGAACTTGATACAAATACAGAAATTACTCAAGTCATGGTTGCAGTAGGATATAAAGAATAGTCTTTTGAAGTAGATTACTCAGCTTTGAAGAAAGGTTTTAGTAAGCATGATTTTATAAAGTTTCACCTTTGTCTCTCTGAAGGACATGTTTGTTCTTTATTTATCATGATTCATAGTAATGTTAGGTAAAATTTGATAAACCTAGTAAATATATTAAATATGATAAAAAATAAAATAGAATAATTAATTTTATAAATTACTACTTGTAACATAAAACTAAAGAAATGGTGATAATAATTGGGACGCGAAATAAGTAATAAACCATTATTATATTGTATGGATGAATACATTGATTATTCTGTCTATAAAGAGTTAGCTAAGCGTGAAAAAAATGAGGAGAGGCGTAAATTACTTGAAAAACTTTCAGAGCAAGAATATAAGCATTATAAATTTTGGAAAAGATATGTTCCAGAATTCAAAGAACATAATACGTGGCATGTATTTTTAATGATACTAATTAGGAAAATTTTTGGATTAACATTTACGCTCAAATTTCTTGAAAGACATGAAAGTAAGGTTATTGAGGAATATAAAGAGTTTTCTAAAAACTTATCATCTTCTAATGAGAGAAGTGAACTTGAAGAGATAATAGCTGATGAAATTTCTCATGAGAAATCATTCATGAATCAAATTGATGAGGGTGTAGTAAAATACATGAGCTTTATAGTATTGGGCCTTGCTGATGCTATTGTTGAAATTTCTGGTGTTCATGCAGGATTCTTAGGTGTTACAGATTCAACATTAATAGCAGGTGTTGCTGGATTAGTGGTTGGTTTTGCTGCTGCAATTTCAATGGCAGCAGCTGCATATCTTCAAGCAAAACACGATATTGCACGATCTGCAACATTATCTGCGATAGCTACAGGTATAGCTTACATTGGAGCTGTATCCCTATTGGCATCACCATACTTCTTCACGCATAATATGATAATAGCATTCACAGTTTCAACAATACTCGCAATATTACTAACTGCTGGATTTACATATTATGGTGCTGTTGTATTCGATAGAAAATTCACTTGGGAATTCGTTGAGAGTGTAATATTAATTATGGCGACTGCTTTCGGGGCATTCCTCTTTGGTGAGGCATTGGGTAGCATATTTGGTATTAGAGGATTTTTCAGATAAAGGTAGAAAGATTAAGAATATCTTAATGTTTATTAAAGATAATTGTGGTGTGAGTTGTTGCCATACGGTATAGGCGTTGATATTGGTGCGTCAAATATAAGGGTTGCATTAGCTAACGGTGGTGGGCGTATTATATCTAAAATTGTTGAAAATACTCCTCGCTCAGGTAATCATTTAACAATACCTAGGGTTATAAGTTTAATGATAAGCAATCTTTTACAAGAAAATGATATATCAATAAACGAAACTTTAAGTATAGGTATTGGTTCAATAGGTCCGCTTGACCTTAATAGAGGTATGATCCTTAAAACGGCTAATTTACCTTTTAAAGAGATACCCCTAGTTAGTTATTTAAGGGATCATTTTAGGACTAATGTTATCTTAGTAAATGATGCAGTAGCTGGTGCTATTGGTGAACATGTTTTTGGTGCTGGCAAAATGTATGAAAACCTTGTTTATATAACTATGAGTACCGGAATAGGCGCAGGCGTGTATGTTGATGGAAAACCATTAATAGGTAAGGATGGTAACGCGCATGAAGTAGGTCACATGGTAATAGATCCTGATGGTAAGCTTACTTGTGGTTGTGGTGGAAAGGGACACTGGGAAGCCTACTCATCAGGAAGCGGAATACCAAAATTAGCTAAATTTATTATTTCAACTAAAACTGAAAGAGAGATAAAAGAAAGCTTAATCTTTAAATTTACAAACGGTAACTTAGACAGTATTACTGCAAAGATAATTTATGACGCATACAAACAAAATGATAAAATAGCTTTAGAAATAATAGAACAAATAAATAAATATAATACTATAGGGATTGCTAATATTGTTAATTTATATGATCCTTCACTCATCACAATAGGTGGATCGATAGCACTTAATAATCCAGATATGATAATTAATCCAATTAAACAAAACTTAGAAAAGTATATAATAAATAGACCACCAGAAATAATCCTCACACCACTCGGTGAAGATGTAGTTCTTTATGGAGCAATTGCACTTTCATTAGGATTTGAAGAAATAAACACGAAATTAAAAATTAAAGTGAAATAAATAATGAACTGGCTTATAATACTCAGCGGTTTTCCTGGTTCCGGAAAAACAAGCATAGCAAAACGTTTATGTAGTGAAAGACCCGATTTTGCAAGAGTAGGTAGTGATGATCTAAGACACATGATATTTAATGAACGATATCCAAGTAGAGATGAAAACGTGATCTTTCAAATAATGCGAGAAACAGCAGTAATACTCCTCATGAAAGGCTATAATGTCATACTAGATTCTACAGCTCCAAACAACTCATTACGACGATATCTTCTAAGTGCTGCACAACCTAACAATGGTAAAATGCTCGTTATATTAGATGTAAGTGAACAAATACTAAAAAAGAGGGGTATCAGTAATGAAACAATAACACTCTGGCAAAACTTTTGGGAAGAACCAGACATACCAGTCAATATAATAATTAAAGAAAAAAACGAAACAAAAGATGATGAAAATAAAATAATATATCTCATACTTAAAACAATCGAAAACTCTGAAATAAGATAAAAACTAAACCTCCATTAAATCCCATAATAACACCCATTATAACTTAATATTTTACTACAATCATTAATTCTTAAGGGCCGGTGGTCTAGCCTGGTTAGGACACCCGCCTCACACGCGGGAGGTCCCCGGTTCAAATCCGGGCCGGCCCACTAAAGTTTTATGATAGTTATTCTCACATTCTCTTAACCACATCAATATATTATTACTAAATATAACACTAATACCCTCATGAAAACTAAAAGTTTCAAGACAACATTTTAAATTATCAGAGCCAAAATTTAAAAACAAAGAATTCTATAAAAAGAGTTAAAAAAAGATTGGAGGAATAAGCATTGATAGATTGCTATGGATCCTACACTAGGTATCCCTTCAATTATCTTAGACTAACTACGGAGAGTCTTGAGGAACAAGAGAAAGATGCTGAGGAAATGTTTGAAAAACAAAATTATATTCAAGCATGTGAGAGATATTATAAAATTTCTGAGGAAATTGTAAAAGCCCTTAGTGAGCACTATGCTCAAGTAACCATGCAGGAAGTTTCTAAAAGAATTATAAAGGGGCAGACTCCATGGACAGCGTATCTTTTAAATGAGGCGGTAAATGAAATTATTATAAATACCAACTTAAGGGATACTAACTTTGAGAACATTTTTAGAGATGGCTGGAGAGCGGCTGTAACATTGCACAGAGAATGTTTCCATGATTTTGAATTAACACCACTTGATATTTCACATGAAGTGAGAAAAATTAAAGGCATGATTAAAGTTGCTAAAGAAATATTAAGAAGACTGGAAAGTCATAATGATACAACAGGACCTTAGAATTCCTTTTTATAGTTTCTTGATAGAGTAAAAGGTTTCTATTATTGTAGGAGTTTTGGAATGAAGGTTGAAAGATTTGTTTTAGGTTGTATTAAATTAGCATATTCTTTGATGTTTTAGAGATAATACGAGTATTAGGAGACCTGTGATGATGAATATTAGTGCTAGTGTTATTAATGATTTAAAGATTTTAAAAATAAGCACGATGAGCAGAAAACCTATAATTAATTGGAAAACTCCTAAACTTATTTTAATAACTGTAGATCTTATTAGAATAAATATTAATATGCTAAGCATTACAGCAATTATTATTATCTCAAATATTGAAAACATGTTCATCTTAAATGTAATAATTGAACTACTTAAATTTATAGTAAGTTCGTTTTCTAGGGAAGATATTAATAGTGGTAATAATATAATATGCTTATGATCAACCGTTTAGCTGTTGTAGATGCGAATAGGTGCGTAGGTTGTCAGTTGTGTATGTTTGCATGTAATAGAAGGTTTGGAATGGGAGGATTAGCGAGGAGTTCTATACAAGTTAGATCTGTTGGTGGTATAGAGCATGGATTCACGGTTGTAGTGTGTAGGGCTTGTCCTGATCCTCCATGTGCTAAAGTATGTCCTACTGATGCTCTTAGAATTAGGAGAGGTGGTGGCGTAATATTAGATCAATCGAAATGTATTGGGTGTGGATTATGTGTTAAGGCTTGTCCGTTTGGTGCTGTGTTTTGGGATTATGAATCTAATAAGCCGGAGATTTGCGTTCATTGTGGTTATTGCGCTAATTATTGTCCGCATGGCGTTCTTAAGATGGAGGTGTTATCTGCATGAGTTTACCAACGAGGGTATTATATGTTGATTTAACTAAAAAGGTATTTCATGTAGAGGATAGGAGGGATTTGTTTGAAAATTATATTGGTGGTGTTGGAGTTGCGTCAAAGTTATTGCTTGAGGAGTGTCCTAAGGGTGCTGATCCTTTGGGTCCTGAGAATCCTATAATATTTGCTATTGGGCCACTTACTGGTTTATTTCCGTTGGCTTCAAAGACTGTGGCTATGTTTAAATCACCTTTAACTGGTAATCTTGGGGAGAGTCATGCTGGTGGAAGGAGTGCAGTTTCTATAAGAATGGCTGGTTATGGGGCTATTGTTATTAAAGGTGCTAGTGAGCATCCAGTTTATCTTTCAATATATAATGATAAGGTTTATTTTAGGGATGCCCTAGCATTATGGGGTGTAAGGAGTAGTTTTACTATAGGTAGGGTGTTAAGAGAGTTGGAGCCGTATCCTGGTTTTAGGACTATAATGAGAATAGGTAGGGCTGGTGAGAATCTTGTTAGGTATGCTTCAGTAATTACTGAGACTTATAGACATTTTGGGCGTTTAGGTCTTGGAGCAGTTTTTGGAAGTAAAAAGTTAAAAGCTGTAGTAATTTCTGGTAGTAGTACGATTAAAGTTAATGATATGAAGAGATATCGTGAAGTTTATGATAACATTTATAATCTTTCCGTAAAATCTCCAATAATGAAAAAATATCATGATCTCGGAACACCTGCAAATGTTAATCCATTAAATCTTATGAAAGCATTACCAACGATGAATTTATCACAAGCATATTTTGAAAAAGCTGAAGAGATCTCTGGTGAAGCATTAGCTGAAAAATATCTAGGAAGAAGAGTTGCATGCGGGCATTGTCCTACAGCATGTATTCACATAGCTGCACTAAGAGAGCCATATGAAGATGAGCCATACTTTTATAAAACAACCATGATATCATATGATTATGAACTCATTTATTCTCTAGGTTCAATGCTAGGAATCGGTACTCCTGAAGGGTTGCTAAAGTTAATTGATGAGGTTGAAATCCAGGGATTAGATGCAATAAGTACTGGAGTTGTGCTTGCATGGGCTACAGAGATGTTGCAAAGAGGGTTAATTAGTGAAAAAGAAACTAATAATTTAAAGCTACAATGGGGTGACTATTCAACATATATTAAGGCTGTAAGATTCATAGTTAACCAACCAAATGATTTCTATAAAGCTCTCGCCAGAGGAGTGGAATATGCATCATCAATATATGGTGGGAAAGATTTTGCATTAGCATTTGGTTCTAATGAAATGGCGGGTTATCATACTGGTCCATTATTCTATGGCACATTACTTACTGGTGCTCGTCATAGTCATTTAGATAGTGCGGGATACAGTTTTGATGAGAAGAATGTAAAAAGTCATTTAACGCCCACTCCAGAAGATGGTGCTTCAATGATACTCAATGAAGAAATATGGAGACAAATATTAACAAGTCTCGTAATATGTCTTTTTGCAAGAGGCATATATGATGAAAAGATAGTAAAGGATGCGCTCTCAATAGTTGGATTAAATATGGATGAAGCAACATTAAAACAGAAAGGTCTTGAAATTTTACGAATGAAGTATGAATTTAAACTAAGGGAAGGTTTTGATCCTAAAAACTTAAGAATACCAAAAAGAATAACGGAAACAGAAACGCCACTCGGAAAAATAGATGAAGAATATCTTAAATCATTAATAAATAATTACTTTAGCAAACTTCAATTAACCTCATTACCTCCTTAATTTTTAAAATGATTAAATATAAATCAGAGTCAAACCTTTAATACTATAATGAAAGAAATTAAAGGTATAGTTGCAGGTACTATATTTACACCGAAAGAGGAACTTAATAATGTTCTCATAGAATTTGATAGGGATTATATAGTAGATATGAGACCATTTAACGGAAAAATACCTGAAAACTTTTTAGATGCAATGCATATGATAGTTATACCAGGCTTTATTGATATCCACATACATGGTATAGAAGGTGTTGATGTTACAAGGGATGGATATGATGGTATTAAGAAAATGTCAAAAATCCTACCAAAATATGGTGTAACAAGTTTCATGCCAACTGCAATATGCTCCTCAAAAGATACATTACGCAATTTTATATTAGCATCAAGAAAATTATGGAGTGAAAAAATAGAAGGTGCAGAGGTTATCGGGGCACATCTTGAAGGCCCATTCATAAACCCAAAAAGAAAAGGCGCCCAACCAATAGAACATATAAGAAAACCAGATACTAACGAATTACAAGATTATATAAATGCAAAAGGAGAAATGCCACTTAGACTCACAATAGCACCAGAAATAGAAGGAGCAATAGAATTAATAAATGAAGCTATCAAAAATAATATTATAATATCAATGGGGCATAGCGACGCTACCTTCAACGAAGCAGAAAAAGGATTCAAGGCCGGTTCACATCTTATAACACATCTTTTTAATGCAATGAGAGAATTCCATCACAGAGAACCAGGATTATCAGGATTTGCCCTTAACAATGATAATGTTTATACAGAAATTATTGCAGATTTTATACATTTGCATCCTGAAGTCTTAAAACTAATCACACGAATAAAACCTCTTAATAAAATTATATTAGTAACAGATGCCATAGAGGCAGCAGGATTAACAGACGGCACCTATCAACTTGGCCCATATACCATTACTGTAAAAAATAGAAAGGCAACACTTCCAGATGGAACAATAGCAGGTAGCACGCTCACATTAGATAATGCTGTACGCAATATAACAAAATTAGGACTACTATTAAGATTCAGTATTATGATGGCAACATCAACACCAGCCGAAGTACTCAAATTAGAAAACATTGGTAAAATAAAAATAGGAATGAAAGCAAACTTAGTAATACTTGATCACGAGCTAAATATAAAATACACAATAATACATGGGAAAATCTTTAAACCATAAATTCAAGAAGATATTAGTGATGCCAATATCCTAACACCAGTCCTTATATCTTCCTCTTTAGACACACTTATACTTAATCGAGCAGTATCAAAATGATCCCCACTAACATAGAACTTACGAGCAGGCACATAAACAACACCACGCTCAACAGCTTTCAACAACAATGATTCCATATTCATACCCTTAACCCTAATTAATAAGAAGAAACCATACTTAGGCTTAGTCCACTCAACATTACTAGGCATATAACTACTCAATGCATCCTGAATAACACTCATCTTAAATTTATAATAATTAGTCAATTTTGGAACTAACCTACTCACAAGCCCAGAACGTAAAGCCTCCAATACTATATATTGAGTAAAAGTTGAAATTGCAAAATCAAGTTGCTCAATAAGAGCTAACCTATTTATAATCGACTTAGGACCATAAACCCATCCTACACGTAAACCAGGAGCTAACACCTTACTAAAGCTACCAACATATAAAACTCTACCATCATCATCAAAACTCTTAAGAGGTGGAGGTGTACCATCAGCAATAGGTCTATATGGATCATCCTCTATAATTAATAAATCATTATCAGAAGCAATATCCATAAGTTGCTTCCTCTTCTCAAGATCCATCGTAAACCCTGTAGGATTATGACATGTTGGTATAACATAAAGTATAGCATTATGCATAACTATTTTTTCAAGTTCACTTACATTTAATCCATCAGTATCTAAAGAAACACCAACTATAGAAGCGTTATGAAATTTAAAAGGTGCAAGAGTTTCATAAAATGTGGGATTCTCAACGAAAACATACTTATTAGAATCTATAAATGCATCAGCAATCATTTTCAATGCATGTTGAGCACCACTAGTTATTATAACATCTTCATCATCTCTTATTTTTATACCAAAATTATGCATATACTTTTTAATTTCAGACTTCAACTCATCCTGACCACCAGCATTTGGGTATGATAGTGCACTAAATCCTCTCTCCTCCAAGACCCTAGCTGCTATATCTCTTAATTCAACAATTGGTACAATCCTTGGATCAGGACTACCACTAGCTAAATTAATTACATTATTCTTAATAACAATTTTAGTAGCCTCCTCAACAGGAGACAACTCAACACGAAATGCTCTATCACTCATTTGAAAATTCATAAACATCAACACTAAATCAAAAACACCAATAATAAAAATATATCTACTAATAACTATTTTAAGCGCTAAATAATTTTTAAATTACAAAAAATACATCAACGATAAATATTACGTGAAATAATTAGCTAGATATTACAAAATTTTTAGATGTATTAATGGATGTTACATGAATATTAGATTAGACTAGTTTTTCATTAACTTACCAAGACCATTTATAAACTTAACTAATGTTCCTCAAAAACTTTTACATGAAATCCCCATCAAACATGAAAACCATGCAACAAACGTGAGTTACCTCCCTGAAGATAACTAAATATTTAAATGATTCTTCGTTTTAGTAGTTAAAGATGACTTTGCAGAAAAACCAGAATGTAATAGAAATGGTAGTGAAGAAGGCGGTAGAAGAATATAATAAGTATAGAGCACCAGAAGCTATAGCTAATATTTTGAATATTGAAAATGATAGAGTTGTTGTAATTTTTCAGGGTAGTTTCTGCGAAACATGTGGTGTTTATGATTGGGTGGAAGATTTGAAGTATGAGCTAGAGAATTTTAACGTAAATGCAGATATTATAAGTGTTAAAGAGGGAAAAAATCAACGTATTGCAGTTTTTAGGTTGAAGTACTAGAAGGTGGTGGGCGCGCTCCTAATGTGACTGGGATTGTTAATTTCTGGTTGTTTCTTATTACTGTTATATTTATTGTTTGTCCAGGTTCTGTGTATGCTTCTAAATAGGATGCTAGATCATCATTATTTCTGATGCGTTTGTCGTTTACTGCTATTATTATATCGCCGCCAATAGTTATTGAACTTCCTTCTATGGAAACTTGTTTATTTCCTCCACGTAAACCGGCTTTGGATGCTGGGCTATCTTTAACAACTTGGGTTATTAAAACACCATATGTTACATTAACGTTCATTGCTTTGGCTATTGAATAAGTCATATCAACCCCTATTATGCCTAACCATGAATGCTTATCATAATGCCCTTTAGTAATTAAATCATTTATTTCTTTTAGAATTGTATCAGAGGGTATTGCAAATCCGATTCCTTGTGAACCTGATATTATAGCTGTTGTAATACCAACAACTTGACCTTGAAGGTTAAGGAGAGGCCCACCAGAATTACCTGGATTAATGGGAGCTGTGATTTGTATTATATTAGCTATTGGGAAACCGCCCGCTGTGTTTTCATTTATTGTTCTGCCAAGGGCGCTCACAATACCGATGCTCATGGAACCTGCTAGACCGTATGGATTACCAACAGCAATTACTATATCACCAACTTTTAAGTTTGATGAGCTGACTATTGTGAGTGGTTTAAATTCTGATGGTGGAGCGTTTACTGAAAGTATTGCGAGGTCTGCATATGGGTCATATCCTAATACTTTAGCAGGATACGAGTTACCATTATAGAATGTAATTGTAATATTAATGGCGCCATTAACTACATGATAATTAGTTATTATAACCATTTGTCTTGTAAAATTATATACAAATCCAGATCCTTGAACTTCATAATATGATGTAAATGGAAATTGATAAGAAACAACAATACCACTAATAACAACAATGGATTCCTTTACATTTTCATACAACTCAGATAATGAAATATTTTTACCAAGTATGTATGTTACATTTTGATAATTAATGGTGGTGTGCATATTATCTACTTGATTTTGTAATGTTGAGATTTGTTCTTTTAATTGATTAACTTCTCCTGAAAATATTAGAAATTCTACAAATAAGCCTGTTATAAATAAGCCAATTAATGTGAATAGGAATATTATTGTGGTAATTTTTCTCGTATTGTTCATTATATTCACCACTTAGTAAAAGGAAAACTTTTAAAAATATTTTTCTAAAAATTTTGAAAATAATGCTAACATTAAGATTTTTATATTGCTGTTGTATATAATCGGTAGGTGTGGTGGTTTGATTCCAGTCCACACTTAAAATAGGTATTCTAGGCGCCGGTAAGTTAGGACAGGCTATAATTAATGGTTTCATAAATGTTGGATTTGAAAAATCAAATATATTTGCATCAGTAAAAACGTTGCAAACAGCAGAGCTCGTTAAAAAATTAGGCGTTAATGTTTTTCTAAATAATGAAAAAGTAGTTAGAGATGCTGATTTAATTATAGTAACGCTGAAACCTTACATAGTGATAAATGTGCTTAATTCTTTATCTAACCTATTAAGGGGTAAAATTGTTGTATCTGCTGCATCATTGATCCCTCTCAGTTCATACGTGTCTATATTAAAGGATTGTGAAGTCTATAGAATTATGCCTAACGTGAATGTGGAGGTTAATAAAGGTTTCATAGCCCTTAGTGGTAATAAGGGAGATAATGCAAAACTAGTTGAAGAAGTTTTTAGTATGCTGGGAGACGTTGTATGGGTTGATGAAGATGTATTAAATAAATTGACAATCATATCTGCTTCAATACCAGCATTAATAGTTGAATTAATAGATGCTATGGAACTTGCAGCGTTATACTTAGGTATTCCTCATAATCTAGCTAGAAGAGCAGTAATTAAATCGTTAATTGGCACTGCAGAATTGGCTGAAATTAAGGATTTAGTAAGTATTAGGAATTCTATCATAACACCTCGTGGAATAACTATAAAATTATTACGGAAATACATGAATCTAAACATAAAGTCTTCCATAATGGAGACATTAATATATGCTTCTGAGGAATTAGATAAATTGTTAGAAATGTTCAACAAAGAGAACGAAAAGCACATAATAACGAATTTAAATGTAAAAGATGATTCTTCAATAAGAATATCTTAAAGTTTTCTCATACTGGTGCAATAAGTTTAAATCTTTTTAATATGAAATTGTAACGATTACCCATGGTTGAAGCCATAATATTCGTGGTTGCAGAACCAAATAAACTTGATAGGGTAGGTATGGAGATAAAGAAGCTAATTAATGCCAAGGAGGTTCTCGTTATTACAGGAGAATTCGATATAGCAGTGAGGGTGGAGACCAAAGATTTTACAGAACTTTCCAAGACAATTAGAGAACAAATTCTCTCAATACCTGGAGTAGTAAAAACTGTAACATCTGTTGTGATTGGAAAATATTAATTTTTCATGATTATTTAAATTAAGAACAGCTAGAACATTTTAAATAAATGATTTTTTATCTAATGCTTGTCACATGATTCTTCGACATGCTTCTCTAACTTTAGAAGTATCAATTTCTACTATTAGAGCCATATAATGTAATTCATGAAAAGAGAAGAGTTGAACTAAACATATTTTTTAAATCTTTTTAATATGAAACTGTTTTATATCACAAAAATCTTATTCAAAAACAAAATAAATATACTACACTTTAAAGCAAAAATACTAAGCAGTAAAATCTGCAATTCCTATCCTGGTGGTCAAGAGAATATCTTCGGTCGTAATGTGTTACTTGGGTTTTATTTCTACACAACCAATCATATAATCTTCACACACCGCAGCACCATCAAAATCTTTATGAATGAAAAACAAAACTCCTAAAACACTCTACACCTTCTAGAATGATCTTCATTATTAAGCAAAACTATTAAACGCGTTAATATTAACAAACAATTCAAAAATTCCCCTCCCAAAAAATCTCTGTTCAACCTAACCTTAACAAACAAAAACTTTCTAACAATTATCAATAATTTTCAGAAGCAGTTTAGGTTTGGATGCAAAAAGGTAATTTTTAATCCTAGTTCCTATCAAGATAATGCTCATGCGTTAGTCTGAATTTTTATGTGGAAGGTGTTCATGATTTGCGCATATATGTATGCAATTATGACTTTTGTTAGTTAATATTGTTAGTATTTGCTGTCAAGATAATCCCGCTCATACTTCTTTCAACATATATCAAATAATGAGAAGAACCCAGTGAGAACTAGGGTAATTTTTTATTAAATTTTACTACTGTGGTTTTTATTATAGTTTCAGATATGAAAGCTTTAACTAGATAGTCTGATGGCCATTTATCGAAAAATACAAAATAAACAAAAATGCTCAACTAACAACAATATTACCGCTAATAATAATTTACCACTACTACTTTCATGCTTTAAATATACCCACAGCACAACAGTTATCAAGGTGATTAAAAAATACTAAAACACATCTCCCTAAAATACACTGATGATGAATAATATCGAAAAAAAATATACTACTATTTTTTAAAAATACTGGAGGAATGAACAAAAATGTTAAAAAGAAAAATACTAATACTACTATCACTAACAGTACTACTAGCAATCGTCAACGCAGCAGTCTTCACATACTACCCAACAAACCTCTCACTATCACCAGTAGCACCACCAATAGTATTCAGCAACGGTAAAAACGCAGGCCAACCAGACCTCTCAGGCACAAACACAATAGGAGTATCAATAGGAAGCGCAAACACATCACTCACAATAACACTCCACCCAACATACCAATACAACTACTACAAAAACATCACAATAATCAAAAACCAAGACACAAGTAAATCATACTATATTGCAATCAGAGTAAACACACCATTCTCAAACACAATAATATCAAACGCAACACTACACATCTACGACACAACTGGCACAACAATCAAAAACGTTAACCTGAAAACAACAGGCACAACAATATGGCTCGGCCCACTAAACTCAGGCAGCAAATGGTTCATAGACATAATACTCAGCATTAACGAAACTGGAGGAACACCAAGCACAGCACCATTCTCATCCGATTCAGCAGCACTACAACTCATATACAGCCCACAGAACGTCGAAACAGCACCATAGGTGAAATGCATGAAACAAACTTTTTTTCTTTCTTTTTTCTTTTTTCCTCACATTTTCTCTCACGCTCCTAGTTCTCGCTTCAAACTTCACTTATTATTCTGTAAACATTTCCTTGAATCCTGTCGCGCCGCCAATAACATTTAAGAATCCAAACACTTACCCAACCCTTTTAGGACCAGCAAACGCATCAGCAACCATAAGCGTCACACTCAATAAAGCATTACACGCATACGATTACGACACAAACGGCTACATAGTCATCCAACGAAACATCAATCAAACACTCAGTAAATTTACTAGCTTCAGTATTCAATGGGATGCATTCATAACAAATTATACTGACCCAAATAGTGTTGGCGTCGTCCTCCAAGAAATACAAGTAAACATTAACAACAATCCAAACTGGGTAAGCATCTATTATTACGGCGGTAACACTATATATCTTTCCGGTCCTGGACTCACACCTATAACTTACACACTTGACATGAGCATCGCACATACATTCAACATCACCATTATCAGATCAACAGCGAGCAAACTTGACATATACTATTACATTGACAACAACCTAGCATACTCATATACTTATTCAATCTTAGGCTCCGCTACTGTAGTAATATATAGTGTTGAGGGCGGAAGATTTTCTACAAGCAACACTTACGACCTTTACATTGACAACGTCCGCATGAAAGACGTCAACAATATTATCACCAGCGAAAATTTTGAAAGCGGGACAGACAACTTCTTCACAAACAGCTACTCTTCTGGAAACGTTGGCAAGACTGTCGTTTACTACACATTCCCAAAAATCTTCTTACTCGCATACAATAATGATACAAAATCATACGCATGCAAGCTAAGCATTGCACCGCTCACAGCACAAATCATCGCAAACTTCTACATAAAAAACACAACAAGCACATCCACAAGCATCAAAATCAAAAACACAGTCATAACAAGCGAAACAAGCGAAATATTACTGGGAAGCAACGCATACGTTTACATGTACTTAAACATCACCGCACCACTCACAGCAACACTACCAATAACATTCAACCTCCAATACACATACCACCCATACAACTCATACGGAATAACAGTAACATACCCCATCACAATAACATACGGGTGACCACATGAACACCAAGGACACAATACTCGACACAATCATAATCACAATCATACTCACAACACTAATCAGCAGAATCATAACACTCCCCCTCAACATCTCAATTGTTGCAGGCAACTCAATGCTCCCAACACTACACCCAGGCGACCTAGTCATCAGCACACCAGCAAACAACCTCAACAACAATGATATCGTCATCTGGTGCAACACCATCTCATACTGCGTCATACACAGAATCACAAACATAACAAACACACACGTCATAACAAAAGGCGACAACAACCCACTACCAGACCCACCAATCCCCATAAACCTAGTAAAATACAAAGTCATCCTCACCATACCACTCACAACATGGCTCCCACTCACACTATTCACAACAGCATACTACGCCTTCACAAAAAGACGCGAAATAATCAAAATACTCACGAACACAACATACGACACAGAAACCATAGTACTAACCATCTTCCTCCTCATAGACCTAGCATTCATCTCGTTCATCCCAATACACTATTTTAGCGCACAAAGTGTCATCATAAAACCCTCAGTCGAACTAAAAAGCATACAACCCTCCAACAATAACATCCTAATCACATACACCCTAAACAACACAAAAATAATCAGCATTCCAGAAAGCACAATCCACGTGAACAACGAAACATACGAAACACAAACACAAATCCTCAACAACACAATCCTAGTATACATACCAACAAAAATATACCAAAAAGCATACGAACTCAACGCAGAAAAAATCACAATACACCTAAAAATACTCCTCGACAAAGGCTACGTCATTGGAAACTACACGCACTATATTGAATGGAAACCACTCACAATCACAATATTCAACAACAGCATCACCATACACAACCCAAACTACGCTAAGATCACAATCTACAACATAACCATCACATACTACACACAAAACCACCTCACAAAAATCGAAAACCTACCACCAATCACAATCAACCCCCAAAACAACTACACACTCAACATAAAAACAGACAAAAACACCACAGCATACATCAAATTCACATACAATTTAAGGGGGCGAACCATCATTGAAAGCAAACAAATCTGAAATCCTACACATAATCACACCACTCACAACCATACTCTACACAACATACTCATTCCTCATACTACTCACACCCATATACACAACAGAAGGAATCATAACAGGCAAAATCGCCCTCACATACTACTACCTAAACTACCTAAACACACCAATACACCTCGACTCACTCAACACAATCAACATCTTCACCATACCCCTCCACTTATTAAACTCCTACCTAATACTCACAAGTATAACAACACTATACGACCACTTCAAGAAAAAACAGAGAATAACCCACGACATAAGAATGCTCTTTGGCGGAGCACTCGCAACACTACCATACACAGCACTCCTACTAAACCTACTAAAACTACTTGCAACAGAAACAACGCAACTAAACATTAACCTAAACTCAATCACTAGCGCAGGATACGTTTACCTCGGCGAAGCCCACACACGCATAATTAACATCACATCAATACTCATAGCAACACCAACAATAATAATCACCACATCAATACTCCTAGCAATCACAACCCTAACTTATTATCATGAAACAAAACAACTTTCAGCAACTATTACAAGAAAATTTTGAAGATTTGTTCGAACTTAATTCTTCGAAATAATAGTGCTTTAACCAGCGAATATAGTTCAACACTTCTTTTGAGCGAGAAAAACAAGACTAGAGCCAAGAAGATAAAATGGTTCCCTAAAGAGTCTCTAAGCAATAGCCTCCCTCTAGATATCCCTCTTCAATCCACTGCGATTAGTATCAGACCACTTATCAATGGTTTCATTTAGCTTATTTATCCTACATCTTTTGACTGATTCTTCACTAACTCATTAGTATGAGGTCGACAAATACTATTTCACCATTAATTATAATCAAAATCTCACAAGCAACCTAATCATAAATAGATTAATCACAGTCATCCCTTAAAAACTTTCCAGCAATGTTTCCTCAATCACTATGAAAAATAAAAACAAACAATAACCACAAAAATTAACAAAAAACATGCAGCTAACACAAAAACAAACCACAGAAAATCTTAGGTTTATAAGCATGCTTGACATTATCTTGTCAGTAATTCATCTCAGAGCTAAAGTACAGCTTTCTTGCCAAGTATTTGTAAATGGGACTTTATGATTTCTGTGAAAATATTCTTACCTACTGCTTCATGTTTCTGCAATCGCCTAAAATGATTTTGTTTTCTAGTTTTTGCTTATCTTCTCAAATTAGTGGGAAAAATAATAATTAGCGAGGTCTTTTGATGATGTTACGAATCATCTTAAGTTTTCATAATTTTTTTGATGTATTCTGCTATTGCTCTGCTTCTTGTCGGATTTAGTGAAATGGCTTTACCTTGTTTGTGAAGCAGAACGTATCCTTCTTTAGTCAGCTCTTCCACACATCGTTTAATTCGTTTACCATCTTTTCTTATTTGTTTGCTCATCCAGTTTATAAGCGTGTCAAGTGGTAGATATTTTGCGCCCCAGCAGTGCTTTCTGAGGAGACGATAAAGAAGATCAGCTTTTATCTCTTCATCACTAAGTTCTTGTTTAGACATGGTTTACTCATAATACCTTTAGAAGTTTAATTTTATATACTTGTTTGTTTAATAGGTAATTATGCCAGAAACCCTTTACACGAAAAAAGAGTATCAATCCCTCTTGATAAAAGTGTTTGGTGATGCGCCAAAGTTGAAGATAATAGACTTTTTTATGGATAACCCGTTCTTTGACTTCACGAAGAAGGAGGTGATAGAAGCATTGGGTATGAGTAAGAGGACATTCTATAAATACTTCCCAGACATAGAGAAGTATGGGATTGTTAGTGTTTCGAGAAGGATAGGCAGGGTGAAACTGTACAAAATTAACTTAGAGAATCCTTTAGTCAAAATGTTAAGAGAGTATGAGATACAACTTTCCCTACAAATAGCAGAACAGGAAAAAGCTAAAACGCAAAAAACAGCCCCAGTAAAAGTAGCATAATAATTTTAATTCTACTACATTTCCTAATTCAGCGGTTATATTGCTTAGATATTCTCAAATTTAATATGATCTTATGACCTGATATGGAATATTTATGTATCTTCCAGCACTCACAAAATAAACACAAAATAACTACAGAAAATCTTAGGTTATAAACAACTGGATACAAGAACTAAAAAAACTAAACAAAAGCAAAGTAGGCAAACCATACCAAACTCACTCTTATTTAATAAAAATTTAAATATTGTGGTAATCAAATTTTAAATGGTGTAATGCGTGGTTGAGGCATTAATTTTTATAACGGTGGAACCAAATAAAATAGATAAAATAGGGATGGATATAAAGAGATTACCAAATGTTAAAGAAGTGGTAGCAATTACTGGAGAGTTTGATATTGTTGCGCGTGTTGAGGCAAAAGATTTTTCAGAACTCTCAAAAACGCTTAAAGAAAAAATTCTTTCCATTCCGGGAATAGTAAAAAGTGCAACTTCAATAATAACGGAGAAATACTAAATAGTGAGATTTGAGGAATGGAAACGAATACTTCATCTATTATAAAGTATGTCTTATAAAAAGGGAACATTATTCGTTACATGATTAAAAAATGTTTATATTTCACAGTTTTAGATAAATATTGGTGTTTAATATGTCTAAGGGAAGTGAGTTTAAGGTTGAGCAGACGCATACTGTATTTTACATAAGGTTGCCAAATGGTTCAAAGGCTTACTTATCTTATGACATTAATGGTGATATCATGCGTTTAATAGAGACTTATACACCTCCAGAATATAGAGGTATGGGTCTAGCTAAAATGATGGTTGAGAGGGCAACACAGGTGGCTGAAGAGAGAGGTTTAAAGATTGAACCTATTTGCAGTTATTCAGTTTATTATTTTATTAAGAATCCTGAAAAACGCAGGTTATTGGCTGATAAGTATAAATCTATGAGTGATTCAGAGTTGGAAGCTTATTATAAACAACGGCTGGAGAGTGAAAAAGCAAAAAAGGAGTAGGGGATCTCTATCTATGAAAACTGCTATTATTCATAACTTTTAGCATGTCAGCTTTAGTTATAATACCTACAAGTTTACCTTTATCGATCACTAGCACTGCGTTGAATGTTTGTAAGAGAAAATTAATTATAAATATTGGGGTTTTTACAGATACTTGAGGGAAAGGTTCATCCATAATATCACCAACAGTGAGTTTGGAAAGTTCTTCAGGTTTCAAACCTTTTGACATAAAAGCCATAATATCCTTTTCAGATATACTACCAACAACACGTCCCTTGTTAAAAACTGGTAGCTGAGAAAAACCGTATTTTAACATGATTCTAGATGCTTCAGTCACTTTACAATCAGTTTTAACGCCAATAACTTTTTTACTCATTATATCACTAGCTTTAATGTTTACTTTTAGAACTTTCTCTTCAAGGGTATCGAGGGTATCAAAAATGGCTTTAACTTTTTGATAGGATGGTACAATCTTACCTGATTCTATCTTAGCTATAAGGGATTGGCTAACACCAGATAATTTTGCTAGTTCTTTCTGGGTTAATCCCAATCTCTTTCTACGCTTCATTATATCTGAAAGTTCAGGTAACATTAACAGTATTACTAATCTTAAAAATTTAAGTTTATTTCATATGAATTTATTTGATTAAGAAAATGTCATGATGAACAGAAAACAAAACTTCATCATGGTAATGTTTCACTTCTCATTTGCGTTTAGATTTTTGATCTTTATTGTTTAGCGATCCACAATAATGTTAACATAGCAAGGAATCCAATTACGTTTATTGGAATTAAAGGAATCGCTACTTCAGGTCCGTAATGATCCTTTAACATAATATAAACGAATGTTGATATTATGCTTTGGATTAAAAGTAAAATTGCAAATAAGAGTAATGCTGTTGAAAATTTAGAACCTAGCACACGGTGGCTTCTTACATAAAGAATAAAAATCCAAATAAGTATGAGTGAATCTAGGGTCGTAATGGTTATGTTTATAGCCCAGAATAATCCAACCATCTCTTATCACTCATCCTTTAATGCTTGCTTTAGAATTTTTTCTATAATATCCCTTTTTGCAATAACTAATTGAGAAGGATAATACGAAGCTCCGTATCGACGTCCCATTGGTAATTCAATTAATTTATTTTCTAGTAGGATATTAATATGATGTTCTACTGTTTTGTAATTTAATCCTAATCTTTCAGCGATTTGATTGTTGTTAAGTGGCATTTCAAGTAATATTTTCATAATTTTTGCTCTAGTAATACCACCTTTAGTACCCACGAATATCCACCACCAAATTCTCTCATAGTCATCGTGAGGCATTCACTCAATAATTTAATTAATAAATATAAAAAGTTATAATTTTATTTAAGTTATTGAGGTATCCACCATTCTGCATATAATACCCAATTACCGTTAACATAAGTATAATCAAGTTCATAATTAATGTTTAATGTGGTGCCAGCTCTGGGCCCACTAGTAAAAATGAAAGACACTTGAGCTTTTGCTACAGCATTATTTCCTGTTAAACTTATACTAAAGCCATGGATTTTTATAATGGCAGGATTATTATTAAAGAAAACTAACCACAAAGTTTTTATATTTGTTGCATTAGGTGCACTATACGTAGGCCCTTTCATAACACTTGTCATGGTATAATTTCCTGCTAATGGTCCTTTAAACCAATAAACGACAGCATTATTTGAGTATTGAGACATAAGAGAATCAATATTCTTAGATGCTATGGAGATCCAATGATCGTATGCAAGATATTTAATCAATGTTTCATTATAGGATTTGCTTAATCCTGCATATTTTGAACTTAAGTCTGAGTATTCACTCTTCAATGTGGTATATTGTGATTCTATACTAGAGTATTGGGTTTGATAGTTCGTATATTGATAGAATGTTATTCCGGCCAGTATTATTGTAATTATTATAAACACAATACCTACATACATCCATTTTCTTCCAGCACCTTCGGACATTATTTTCACCTTAATTTTTAAACGAAAAATAATCTAAAAGTATTTTCCAAAATTATGCATAAATTATACATAAATTAGCTTTTCATCAGGATTCTCGTTCATTTATTCTAACTATGCTATTAATTATCATATAATTGAAAGCTCTACTTTTTAAGGTTAAGAAGTCAATGAAGATTCCTTTTAGAATATTTTTTTCAAACAAAATTATTAGTGTCATTTTTATCATAGGCTTTAGGTGATTGTAATGAACTTTAAATTGCAATGCAGGGAGTGTAAAGCGATCTATGAACCAGAACCAAAATTTGTATGTGAGAGGTGTTTAGGGCCTTTGGAGGTAGTGTATGATTTTAAGGAGGTAAAATTTTCTGTTGATGTATTAAAGGGTAGAAAGAAAAATATGTGGCGTTATAGTGAGGTAATACCTGTTAGGAGTGTGCCTGAGCAGTTTATGGATATTGGTTTTACTCCACTTTATAAATCGTCAAGATTAGGTAAATTGATTGGTTTAAAAGAGTTTTATATTAAGAATGATACATTAAATCCTACTGGTTCTTTTAAGGATAGGCCAGCGTCTGTTGCAATAATTAAATCTTTAGAGTTTGGGTTCAAAGCTGTTGGGACTTCTTCTACTGGTAATCTAGCGGCTGCTGTTGCAGCATTATCAAGTCGTGTTGGATTATCATCATTTGTGCTTGTTCCTAGTAATACAGAATTGAGTAAGGTTGCTCAGGCTATAGCTTATGGTTCTAATGTTCTTTTGGTAAATGGAAATTATGATGAATTGAATTTTCTAACATTACAATTGGCTGAAAGTGGGCTTTATGGATTGGCGAATGTAAATTTAAGACCATATTATGCTGAAGGTTCGAAGACTTTAGCGTATGAAATTGTGGAGCAGTTAGATTGGTCATTACCTGATAAGATTATCATACCTATGGCGAGTGGAGCACTTTTATACATGATATGGAAGGGGTTAAATGAGTTAAAAGAGCTTGATCTTGTTGAGAATAAGGATGTAGCATTAATTGGAGTTCAACCGCAAGGGTGTTCGCCAATAGTTTCTGCATATAAAAATGGTCAGAATAATCCTATAATAAGTGATTGTAAAACAGTTGCAAAAAGTTTAGCAATAGGTAACCCAGCGGATGGGAGATATGCGATAAAGGTTATTAGGGATAGTAAGGGTCTTGCAGTTGATGTTACTGATGAGGAAATAGTTAATGCTATGAAACTTCTAGCAAAATATGAGGGTATTTTTGCGGAACCTGCAGGAGCAATAACTATTGCAGCATTGATAAAATTGGTAAACAATGGTATTATAAAATCTGATGAGCAAGTAATTTGTTTAGTAACAGGTTCAGGTTTTAAGGCCCTTGAAATATTTGAAGAGGATGTGAGAAGACTTAGAGCGAATCCTATAGAAGCGAATCTACAAGTTATAGAAAGTCAAATAATTAGGTGAGGAGAATGGCTAATGTAAAAGTAAAATTATATCCAATAATAGCTCAAAGAGTAAAGGGAAATTCTATAATCATGATAGATGCTGAGTATGTTAAAGATATTATTTATAAACTAATAGAAATTTATGGTGAAAGTTTTAAGAATCTAATATTAGATGAGAATCAACAAATTAAGCATACGATAGGTATATTTGTGAATGGTAAGAATATTCAAACTCTTAATGGTGTTGAAACTAAACTAAATGATAATGATGAAATTTATATTCTGCCTATAGTTGCAGGAGGATGAGATTCTAAAAAGAATATTAAGTTATTTTTAGTAATATTAAGGGGGTATAAGTATTGTTAAGTGATGAAGAAATTGATGAATATGCTAGGCAAATAGTATTACATGATATTGGATTAGTTGGTCAGGATAGAATAAAGAATGGACGTATAGCTTTAATAGGAGTTGGCGGACTTGGAAGTCCGGCCGCCATACTTCTAGCTTCCATGGGATTGGGATATTTAAAGATAGTTGATAGAGATATAGTATCAAAGACTGATCTACACAGGCAACCACTTTATACAAGAAGAGATGTAGATAAGCCAAAGGTTGAAGTGGCTGAAAAACGATTAAAAGAAATTAATCCAAGAATGAAAATAGAACCTATAGCAGAGCCGATAACAGAGGATAATGCTGAAGATATAGTTAAGGATGTTGATGTCGTATTAGATGGTTTAGATAACTTGAGATCAAGATATATAGTAAATAGAACCATAGTAAAATTAGGAAAACCATACATCTTTGCAGCTGCAATAGAAATGTATGGTAATGTAACTACAATAATCCCTAAAGAAACACCATGTTTAGAATGCTTTTATGGGGGCATCTACAACGAAGATGCTTTACCTAAGTGCGCTATAGTTGGTGTTCATCCGAGTGTAACATTTACTGTTGCAAGCATAGCAGTATCAGAAGCTTTAAGAATAATAATGAAGCAAGAGCCATTATTAAAAAACAAACTCCTATACATAGATTTAAGAACAATGGAATTTGTCACATTAAATATAAAGAGAAATGAAAAATGTCCCGTATGTGGTTTATCATCTGAAAGAAAACCCGAACCAATACAATTAGAGGAAGTTGAAGCCAGTTGTGCAAGAGATGGCACAGGCGTTTATTTCGTTAATAAAATAGTTAAAAATCTAGATTTATCTCAGATACAAGAGAAGGGTATTAAAGCAGGATGGAAACCATTATTATCCAGCAACTTAAGTGTAACATTCAATGTTGAAGATGGGTTTGATATTACTTTATTAAAAAGCGGTACTCTTATAGCGAAGGTTAAAAAAGTAGATCCGAAAATAAAAGAGAAAATACTCACAACTTATAATAAACTTATTAATTCCTCTAAGTATTAAATTTAAAACGATATGTCTCATAAAATTTTTTAAGATCTTCTTGAGATAATTTATGCCTCCATGCAGCAACACCCAATGGCATTATGTAAAGAGGTTCCTCGTTCTCAGATACTCCTATAATCTCCTTTACTCTATTATCATGAAAAGCTCCTATGGCTACAGTTCCTAAAGATAATGCTGTCGCTTGAAGATAGATGTTTTGACCTACATGACCTAAATCCATGTGAACATATCTAACTCTTCCTCGTTCACCATACCTATACGTAGTTCTTTCATAGATTGCCATTATCACTATATTTACTGGAGCATTCCTAACCCATTCTTGTTCTAAAGCCGCCTTGTAAAGTTCCTCTCTAAAATCACCAGATTTAATGCATTCTAAAAGATGAGCTCTCACATTATAATGATAAATCCCAGGACTTACATATTTATTATCAGAAATTACTCCATTCGTAGAAATTACAACATAGATTTCTAATGGATATGTCGCCGTTTGACTCTTGATGTTCATTCTCATTTGTTCATATTTGATCGTTGCATCAAGGTCTTCCACCTCGCCCACAAGGATATCGGAATCCTCGCAGGCTCATGAGTGGCAGTCGAGCCCAACGGCACGGGACTCCCATCCAAAAACACACCCCCAAAGCCCCTCCGAGCAAAGCCCCCATCCAGGACTCTGAGGGCCCTAAAAAACAAATTACTCAACGCCACCACTTCCCTATGCCACCTCTCACCACCAGCGCTGCACACGCCAAACCTATCACGCCCATACTCTATAACAGCATCATGAATGGGGCACTTCTTAGAAGTATTCTTGGGGTCAACCTCCAATACTGGAACACCATACTCACCAGCCTTCTCTACTATAGTATTCAAAACACCCTTCAACGCAGCCTGATAAACCCTATGCCTCAACTGCTTATCATCAATCCTACCAACCATAAACTTAGCAACACCATTGGGGAGCCTCTCAATAACAACGACACCCCTAACCCTCAAAGCCTCCCTAACCACTAAATTAGCAATCTTATACCTATAATCCTTCTTCCTAAACCCCTCCTTAAGCCTACCCATAGCCCTTCTAGCACGCCTACCCGTCAAACCATTCCTCTCCTGAATACGCTTCCTCCTATAATAGTAACCTAGAGTTAGCTTGGATAAGTTAGTCTCTAGTAGGATCGGCTCAGTGTTAAATAATAGTGCTATCGTATCCTCATTAACATCAACCGGCACGAGCCTCGCCTCAGGCTTGTAGATTTCAACCTCCTTCTCGAAGGTTACATAGATTATTATCCTCCTGTTCCTCTCATCGAGTTTCATCCTTGCCATGGATGCTGGCTTGAAACCCCTCGCGATGAGTTTGTAGAATTGTCTTGTGACCTCCAGCTCTATGTTGAGCCATCCTCTGTGGGTTGCTATCTCGACTTTATGGAAGTATGTTAGCTCTCTATCCTTAGTCTTTATTTTAACCTCATCTTTTATCTTCCATGTGTGGTCGTCGAGCCAGACGCTAATGTTTCTTACCTCGGGTGTTGTGAGCTTATCTTTCATCTCGTTTTCAATTTGGAATTTTGCTATTTCATATGCTTTTTGCCATAAGTATTTTTTGAGCTTCTTTGGGATTTTGTTATTGAGGTTTAGGTGTTCCGTTAGTTCTTCGTGGATTTCTTCAGCGTAGTGTTTTGTCTTGTTTTTCTTGAAGGATTTGATCCTTGTCGCTGCGTCTTGGCATGCTGTGTGTATGTAGTGCGATGGTACCTTTGAGTATGCTGTTCTCAGTTCTCTGTATTTTAGGGCTTTGAGCTTGTAGAAACTTGTTATTATGTTTTCTGTTGCGTATTGTAGGGTTGTGTCGAGCATTCTAGTGTATATGTTTCGCAGTTCCCTTAGAGTATTAAAAGCTTTCCTCGGGATTACTGTTGAGCGCATGACCAGAGTCCTCCTGGCAATGCTCGCATCGCCCGGCTTCAAGACCCAGTTAACTTTCTTCACTCTTCTCAACCTCTTCAATGAGCTTTTTGAATCCTTCTATGAGTCTCTTTTTCTTATGGCTCCTCATGCCGTAGAGCTTGCCCGCAAAGGATGTGATTATTTCTGTCAAGTCTTCTATGAGCTCTTGGTGTGCGTCTTTTGGTTCTTCGCCGAATGCGACTTCTATTTTGACGCCATATTGTTTGAAGAAGTGTTCTAGGTATTCAAAGCCGAATCTTGTTAGTCTATCTTTATGCGTTACCGCGACTGCATCTACTTGCATGTTGGTTATGTAGTTGAAGAGTTTTTGCAATCCTCTCCTATCAGTTTTTAATCCGCTGGCGATGTCGCTCAGCACGTCAATGATTTTATAGTTTTTTGATGTGCAGTATTGTGTTAGGTATTCTATTTGTTTTTCTAGGTCGTTTTTCTGGTTTGGGGAGCTGACGCGGGTGTAGATGATTGTTCTAATTTCTTTGGTGGTTGGTATGCCTTCTGCTATTCTTTTTACTTCGTGTTCGGGTATTCTGTATTTGTTGCCCGCTGTTCTGATGGCTTTTATTCTCCCCTCACTAACCCATCTGGAGAGTGTGGAGTAGCTGATGCCGAGTCTTTGGCAGACCTCTTTAGGTCTTAGCATTCTCTCTGGAATGGTTGGCATTAATTATAATAAGTAAAAACAAAACTTATAAACTTAACTCCTAACCATAAAACTCGAAACAGCAACAAACTCCAGCACTTGGAGCAGTTCTTAACCCCCATCTTGTCTCACTTATCCCATATGCAGCCCAAAGTACTTGAGCCAAATCCTCTAATGTTATTGGATCACTGGTATATTCCCTAATAGACCTTCGTGATGCTAGAACCTCTTCAAGACTCATCCTTCCTGATAATCTTGGTAATGGTAATATGATCTTCTCTGAACTCATAATTTCTCTTGAAGGCATATAATAATAGTTTTTATGATATATTTTTAATCCTATATATGAACTAAAACTAAAAGCAGATATAATGGATGTTACGAATCTGCCTAATGGTGTCATAAGTAAAAATTTTAAGATTTGTCTTCTTTTTTCCACATATTTTATATTTAATGTACAAATTAATAAACTTGATAATTGATAAAAATACTATGAAGCGAATATATCTAATAGTTTTAGATCTAACAGCTTTTCCCTTAATATTAGGATCATATTTAATTCTCATAACAGGTTACTGCCTTACAAAATCTAATATTGTTAAACAATTAACATTTGGACTATTAGATATACAAACATGCAACATACTACATCTGGAAGAACTACAAATTATAATAGCAATACTTGCTATACTCCATTCAATAGCAGGCATCAATGTAATGTTAGAACGTATTATAAAAAGTAAGTCACTATTACAAATCATGGAAACAATAATACTAGTAACCGGAGTGATAATTTTAACTCAAATAATCCTCATATTCATACTATGATCACATTGTCCTACAATAAAGACTGATTTCCTCAAGCTCACTCATGTATGTTGTTTTGTAATACAACTTTCTTACTGATTCATCTCAATAACATAAGTTTTCGTGTTAATTATTTTATTAAATGCAAATTTATTTAGAAGTAGTCAGTAAAGTACATGGTGTGTTGTTTTGGAAGATATATTAATGAGGATTGATAAAAAGATTAGTGAACTGTTAGATTCATCCATACAAGAATTTCTTCAAATACTCAGTATAAAAGCTGTTAATCCTTCAATGGGAGGTAATGGAGAATATGAAAGAGCATTATTATTACAAAAAATTCTTGAAAAATATAATTTTGATGAGATAAAACGTTACGATGCAGTTGATAAAAATGTACCTGAAGGTATTAGACCCAATATAATAGCTCTTATTAAAGGTGATGATAGGTCAAGAACACTCTGGCTCCTGTCACACATAGATACGGTACCTGAAGGTGATAGATCATTATGGAATACAGACCCGTTTAAACCTGTAATAAAGGATGGTAAAATTTATTGTAGAGGAGCCGAAGACAATGGACAAGCAATAGCATCAACACTTCTTGCTGCAAAAACACTTCTTGAACTCAATATAAAACCCTCTATAAATTTAGGTTTAGCTTTTGTTTCAGATGAAGAGGCAGGTAGTCTTTACGGTGCACAATATTTAATCAAGAATAACATATTTAATAATAAAGACATTATAATAGTCCCTGATTCAGGTAGTCCAGATGGTTCTAAGATTGAAATTGCTGAAAAAGGCATACTTTGGTTAAAGTTTATAACGTATGGTAAACAAGCTCATGGTAGTATGCCTCATAAAGGGCTTAATGCTCATAGAATAGGAATGAAGTTTGCTTTAGAATTGGATGAAATTCTTCATAGCGAATATCATGCAAAAAATCAACTATTTGATCCTCCCGAATCAACGTTTGAACCTACTAAGAAAGAGAAAAATGTTGATAATATAAATACAATACCTGGAACTGATATAGTATATTTTGATTGCAGAATTTTACCAGAGTATAATATAGATAATGTTCTATTAGTAATAGATAAGCTTAGAATGGAGTATGAAAGAAAATATAATGTAAAAATTAACATGGAAATAATTCAACGTAATGATCCAGCTCCACCAACATCAAGCGATAGTGAGGTTGTCAAAAGATTAAGTAATGCTATAGAAATGAGTAGAGGCTTTAAACCCAAGCTCATAGGTATTGGTGGAGGAACAGTTGCAGCGTTCTTTAGACGACGAGGTATTCCGGCTGCAGTATGGAGTACAATAGATGAAGTTGCTCATCAACCAAATGAATATTCCAAAATAAATAATATTACATCTGATGCAAAAGTCTTTGCATTAACAGCAATATTCAAATAACCTTTATAGGCCAATGTTTGTACAATTAAATATTTTAGTGAGTAAATAACTTAACACATGAATACGAGAAGGCTTGAACTAAAAACCTTACACCACACGCTCAAGTCGTGCAACACAGCAGATTAATTAATTTTATTTTCCTTATGTACGATAATGCTATGGCGTTTTTAACCTGAAACCTTTTTCTCAAGTTCTGCAAGTCTAATCTTTATTTTTGTAATTTCTTCTCTTAACGAAATATTCTTCTCCAAACTATTTATTTTATTGATGAGCTAAATGTAATTTTCTTTTCTTAATTTTTCTAAAACATTCCTAAGTACAGATTCTGGTGCATAAAGATGGTGTTGTAAGTAAGAGAAAGTACATCTAGGTTTCCAGCTTAGGGTAAGTTTACACATAATTTGAAACGTTATAGAAAATTTGTGATCCTCTAATCCTATATCAAAAAATTGACGTTTTCAACTATATAAGTGACATGCTACCTTATGATTATTTTTTATTTGTTTTAGTTCTGGAACTTTTTTTCCACATATAGGCATTGCATATGGACATCTATTATAAAAAACGCATCCATTTTCTTCTTTCATATTTTCGTCTTCAATATTTTTTATATCGATATTTAAAGATTTATTAGACTTATTAATATCTGGAACTGCTTCAATTAGTGCTTTTGTATAGGGATGATAACTCTCTTTTAATATTTCTTTTATCGAACCAGATTCGACTATTTTTCCTTTGCACATTACATTAATTGTATCTACAATAAAAGGAAGCGTAGAAATATCGTGAGTAATGTATACAAATGTTATACCAGATTTTAATGTCAAATTTTGTAATGTAGTAATTATTTGAGATCTAATTGAAGCATCTAATGAAGAAACAGGTTCATCAGCTACTATTAATTTTGGATTTAAAGTGAGCACTTTTACAATTGCAACCCTTTGTCTTTGTCCTCCACTAATTTCAGCAGGTTTTTTATTTAAAACATCTTCTGATAGATTTACCTTAGAAAGATAACTTAATACCAATTCATCTGAATAATCATTCCCACTCAATTTAATAAAATCTCGAATTTGATCGCCTATTTTCATTCTTGGATCTAAAGATGAATATGGATCTTGAAAAATCATCTGGACTTCATTTTTAAAATCTTTTAGCTTATTTCTTTTTTTGTAAGTAATGTCTTGACCTTTATAATAAATATTACCACTATCAGGATCTATTAATTTTACTATTATTTTCCCTAATGTTGTCTTTCCACTTCCACTTTCCCCAATTATTCCAACATTTCTACCTTCGATTATATCCAAAGAAATATTATCTACTGCTTTAATTTTATATTTTGATTGCAAAGTTACTTTAACAAATTCTTTTGTTATATTTTTTAATTCCATTAATTTTTCCATTTTCTTACCTCCTCAGTATAAAAGCAAGCCACATATCTCGCTTTTTCTATTTCTAATAGCGAAGGTTTTTCTATCTTACATTTTTCTTTAGCATAATCACATCTAGGCCAAAATATACATCCACTTGGAGGTTGTTTAGGATTTGGTAGTGAACCTTTCATTACTTTTAATCCTTTTTCAATATTTGATAGCATTGGAGTAGCCTGAATCAAACCTGCAGTGTATGGATGAAAAGGATTATTTATAATTTCTCTGGTTATTCCATATTCCATCATATATCCGCCATACAAAATTAATAATTTATCACAAAATAAGGATGCTAAAGCAATATCATGGGTTATAAAGATTATAGAAATCCCAGAATCTTTCATTTTTATAATTTGTTCTATAAGTTGTTTTTGAGCAATAACATCTAGTGCTGTAGTAGGTTCATCAGCAATTAATAATTTTGGTTCTAAAAAGGTGGACATTGCTATAAATGCTCTTTGCCTGAGACCACCGCTCAGTTCGTGGGGAAATGATTTTAATCTTAATTCTGGATATGTTACACCCAATGATTTTAATATTTCAATTGCCTTTTTAAGTGCAGTATTATTATCCATAATATTATCATCAACAGCTCGTTCTATAATCTGTTTTCCTACTTTTATAATAGGATCAAAAGCTGACAATGAATCTTGAAAAATTAAAGAAATTTCTTTACCTCTAATTTCTCTGAGTTCTGTCTCATTAATTTTTAATAGATCCTTGTTTTTATATAAGATTGATCCTGTTATTTTAGTTCCTTCAGGTAAAAGCCTCATTATTGAGAAAGCTATTGTAGTTTTTCCAGATCCTGACTCTCCAATTATTCCTAAAATTTCTCCTTTTTTTAAAGAAAAAGAAACAGAATCAACTGCTTTTGTACCATCAGGATATATTACCGAGAGATTTTTTACTAGTAAAAGATTTTCCTCATCCACCAGACGTCACCTTTCTTAATCCTTCACTAATAAGATAAAAACCAAGAGCAGTTAATGTAATTGCTAACCCCGGAAAAAGCGCCATCCACCAGTATCCCCCCATTATATATTGCTGTGCCATATATAAATCAAATCCCCAGCTAACGGAACTTCCAGAAAATCCTAGATATGCTAAAGCGGCTTGAACCAGTATTGCATTAGAAATTGCTAATCCAGAGTAAACAATAATTGAAGAAATTTCATTTGGAATTAAATGTTTGAAAATTATATGAAATCCTGACGCTCCAGCTAATTTTTCAGCTAATATAAATTCTTTTTCTTTTAAGGACAATGTTTCTGCTCTAACTATTCTAGAAAGAGAGGGCCAAGATAAAAAACTTACAGCTAGTATTATAGTAAATGTTGATGAATTAATAATTGTAAGCAGAGCAAGTACAAAAACAATTATAGGGAGCGCTAAAATAATATCAACAATTCTTTGAAATAATATATCAACTACTCCACCATAATAACCGCTGAGGATGCCTATAATGCTCCCAATAATAATCACAAGTAAACCTGCTACTAGACCTACTTCTATTGATACTGTTCCTCCTACAATTGTTCTAGAGAATACATCCCTACCTAAGTAGTCTGTTCCAAATAAATGAGTAAGTGAAGGTGGTAAAAATGCTTGATTTAGATTAATTGAATTAGGATTATATGGAACAAAATAATTTCCAAAAAAAGAAATTATTATGAAGAAAAATGATATAAAAAATCCTATCAAAAATTCCTTATTTTTAAATATAATTTTAATTAAACTAAAAGTTTTATTGTAATTCTTCCAATAATCGAACTTAATTTTATTATTCTCTTTAATCATAATTATCACCTTAATATTATTCTTGGATCTATTTTAAGATAAATTAAATCGACTACAAGATTTAATAAAGAAACCAATAAGGCATAAAAGAAGAGATTTCCAAGAAGTAGTGGATAATCCTTATTTAAAATTGCATTATAAGTTAAAAGTCCAATACCAGGCCAACTAAAAACTATTTCAATAATTGTTGCACCTCCAAATAAAAGCGCTCCATGAAGACCAATTAATGTTATTACTGGTAATAATGAATTTCTTAATTCATGTCTAACGAAAATTGTCCTTTCTTTGATTCCTTTAGCTCTTAATGCTCTAATAAATTCCATTTTGTTAATTTCAATTAAATTTGACCTTGTAAAAAAATAAATTGGAGGAAAAAGAAGTAAACTTAAAGAAACTACAGGTAAAATTAAATGAGATAAATACTCCATAATATTAAAACCAGAAACAGAAGCATAAGTCCCTGTGGAAGGAAGCAATTTTAAATATATAGCAAAAATAAGAATTAACATAATTCCTTGCCAAAAAGACGGAGTAGTATAGAAAACCATAGATAAGTAGTTTAGAATTTTATCCAAAATTTTTTTCTTGCTTTTGACGTAATTCATCGCAGCTATAATTCCTAGAAGAATACCGAATATTGAAGAAAATAAAACAGATAAGCTTACTAAAACAAGTGTATTAGGCAAATAATATAATATCACTGTAAGAACGGGTATTGAATAAAAATAAGATATTCCAAAGTTTCCTTGCAATACATTTAATATATATATGAAATATTGTTGATATAATGGTTTATCCAAACCATATTGTCTTTCTAATATCATCACATCCTCTTGACTAAATGAAGGATCACTAAGAAGTATTTGGAACGGTCCTCCAGGGGCCAAATGAATTAGCAAAAAATTTATAGTTATAACACCTAAAATGACAATAGGAACCAATGCAATTCTTTTTAAAATATATTTAAGTAAAATATTTTTAGCTGATAGCAATTGAAATCCTATTCTCTTATTATCAGATAATGACATTATGCTCTACCTCCTTTGTGATCATTTTAAGTCTAGGAAAATTTATTTTCGTTTTTTGTATATCAATGATATAACTATTATTAATACTACGATTACAGTAAACACTACAATAATCAAATTAATATTAGCTGAAGATGTTATTGAAGATGTTGCTGAAGATGTTGTTGAAGATGTATATGTAATATTATATATGGATAACACTTGAAAGAATACTCCTCCAAAACCGTCATTAAAATTAACGGATGGTGACCATGCGTCTACTTCAGTTTCTGTTGCAAGAAATAGATAAGGTACATATTTGTTTGCAATACTATCAATTTGTTTGAATATAGAAGTCCTCAAAATCGGATCACCCACATTACTTTTATTATAAATTAAATAGCGAATTGTTGGATTATTAAAGTTTCCTGCATTTCCGGAACCGGGACCAAATAAGAAATTAACTGGATAAAAAGGATCAGGGGGTTCAGTTAAATCAAATAAATTTATATTCCATGTTTTTGGTTGAGGAGCACTAAAAGAATCGTATACCCAGTTTGATGTTTGTTCTAATTTAATATTAAGATCTACACCAACTTGAGCCCATTCGGCCTTCAATATCTGTGCTGCTGAAACAAAATAAGGAATTGTCGCAAGCGTTATTAAAGTAAGACTGAAGCGAGGTGGATCCCCTGGATGCCAAGGATATCCACTTTCATTTAGTAATTTATTTGCCATAGTAAGATTATAAGGGAATTGTAGGGAAGGCAAACTATCATTCCAAGCAGGATAACCAAGATAATTCATTCCATATGGTTCTGCCTGTCCCCAAACTTTAAAATACCCAAAAGAAACAGATGATACCAGGGCAGTAATGTTTGTGGCATAACCCAATGCCATCCTTACAGTTAAATTAGATACTGGATTATATTCACCATTTGCTAGATATTTGTTAAGGTTAAACTGTAAAAAGAAAACTCTCATTTCCGGAGCAACGTAAATATTAAATCCTGAAGCTTTTAATTCATTAACATCAGAATAAGGTACATTATTCATCAACTGTATAGAACCACTTTTTAATGCAGCTTCGGCTCCTGCAGCAGTTTGGAAAAATTGAAGAACTAAGGTTTTAATTTTTGGAGGTCCCAAAAAGAAGTATGGATTTGCTGTTAAAATCATATAAGATCCCGGTTTATAATCTGACAAACTAGCAAGGTACCAAGGGCCACTTGTTACTACATGAGAATTAATATATGTATTCGTACTTAGATTTTGCCCTCGGTCAATATGCTCGGGTAGTATATAAAAGAAATCTGCAAAATAGGCAATTAGAGATGGACTTGGAATCTTGGTATTAATTATTATTGTATAATTATCTGGGGTATAAATCCTCGTAGTATCTAATGTATAATGTGAAAATGTTTTATTACTTGGTTTTGCTATTGGTAATAAACTTGTAACTCTTGTTGAATATTGAATAGACGCATTCAAAGAAAATACAACATCTTGAGCTGTTATAGGATAACCGTCGCTCCATTTTAAATTATGCCTTAAATGAAACACGAAATTGGTAGCATCAGCTGATATACTATATGAACTAGCCATATATGGTACTACTGCACCAGTAGTGTTATATGTTATTAAAGTTGCATAAAGTAAAGATTGTATCCAATGATCTATAAGAGCTATTTGCGTAATAGGATTAAATGGATCGCTAGGAGTTCCTACTAATCCAATAGTAAGCTGATTAGGAGAATTTTCAGCTTTAGCTATTGATAAACCTAAATTAAAACTAGATAATATTATTAATAAACTAATTGTTATTACAAATCCATTTAAAAGTTTTCCGTTCATACTATAATATGTCTACTAGGTAATATTTAAACATTACTACTGTTGTGTTGGACGTGGCAACTTAAGCTCACCCCCTTAAGTGGTTGTAGTACAGCATGAAAAGCTTTATGAACAGATTCCAGCACAACATCGACCTCCTAAACCTCTCACTCCTATTCAACGGATTCGAGTTTATGCTGTTGAAAAATGCACGCGTCCTCTGCCTGAACGATGAATACACAGACTCCACCAAGCTCCTCTCACCGAAAGAACTCACATGAGGATGATAAATGTGATGAACGAGAAATGATAAATGTTAAAAAACAAATATGCCAATTTTTCCTCATTAAAAATCCGCTTTAAAAAAATGTTAAGGAGGTAATTTCTCATCTGGTTTATCGAACATCTCTACAGTAGTTTTCAGGGCTATCTTAACTGCTTCTATCATGGTGTTCAATGACATGCTCGGGGGAATTCCTACCCAATCACTTCTCTTAATTGCTGCTTGTTCAGGGAGTAGTGGTAAGTGCATGTAACCAGCCTTCCTCGGATAACCATATCTTGCAGAATGATGTAGTGAGATGTAAGTCACATAGTTACAGAGGAAAGTTCCAGCAGTATTTGAGATCATCGCTGGTATACCATTCTCTCTTAATCTCTTGACTATAGCCTTCTTAGGTAGTGTAGTGAAGTATGCTGGAGGTCCTTCAGGATCTATGGGTTCATCCACGGGTTGCTCTCCATCATTGTCAGGTATCCTGGCATCCTTAACATTGACAGCGACTCTCTCAACAGTAATGTAAGTTATGCCTGACCAGAGACCAAGACCTATGTAAATGTCTGGTTTGTGCTCCTCTAAGAGATTCCTTAATATTACTTCAGCTCTCTTGAAGGAGACAGGCAAGATTGCCGTGTGGATTTCCAGATCCGATAGCTCAGCAACATCCACCTTAGTGAACCTCTTCACTAAGATCTCTGAGGGATTCAACTTATCGCCACCAAAGGGTTCAAAACCTGTGAATAATGCCTTCATATATTGTCATACTCCTATAAACTTAATGCAGTTAAGCCTTTAGGTGTTTTAGTTAAGACTTCACAACCACCATCATTTACAAGAACAGTATCAGAGTGTCTGAATCCTCCGAGCTTAGGAACATATATGCCTGGCTCCACACATAATACCATACCATTTCTCAAGACAGTTCCATCTCCCTCAGCTAGGAAAGGTTTCTCGTGTATTTCCAGCCCTATGCCATGTCCTGTTCTGTGTTTAGTGTATTTTAGGGTACTGGATACGTTAAACACATTTCTAGAGCTCCTATCAACTTCGTCAGTCAGTCTACCAGGGCTTATTGACTTGATGGCACTAAGATGTGCCTCCTCCATGAGGTTGAAATATCTCTCTGTCTCAGGGCTCGGCTTGCCAACAATGAATGTCCTCTCGTTCTCCGCTCTATATCCCTCAACAGCA
>Ga0081529_142796_pt1 | contig 37433 bp, 47 predicted proteins | sample EchGeymetagenome_FD_71012 | JGI IMG/M metagenome (GOLD analysis project Ga0081529, IMG submission 71012) | Ferrous microbial mat and aquatic microbial communities from Echinus Geyser, Yellowstone National Park, USA - transect B T=78-80 C v2... ...
GGGCGGGGTAGTTCACGCTTTTACAAAACGAACGACAAGCCTCGCCCTTTAGGGTGGAGAGGAGGTCAGATAACGTCTATCGGAAATGGAAGAGAAAGTAATAAATTCAAATATAATTGTAAAATGGTCTGATTATTTGTCAAAGGAGAATTATTCATTACTAAATAACCAAATTCGTTAAGAACGTTCTCTTTCATATTATACACATATGTTGCCATCGTATACGGGTCTGGTTCATAAGGGACTTGCTGACCGATCTCTTGCATATATGCTTGAGGTAAAACCGGGTCATAATAAACAACTACGTTATTCTGTGATATTGGAATTAGTTCTATGAGTCGTGCCACTATCTGTGGGTTAGGAGGAAATCCGTACTCTGTTATTTGATATTGAGAAGAAGGAGGAATGTTAAATACGAATGCTGGAAACCTCATAACTCCCAAATATGATAAGATACCTAGACAGAATTCCTGCTGTGGTGAACTACACGGGGTAACTAGATTATTTGCAAGATATACCATATTGAAGGCTTCGCCGTAGAAATATACTGGTGAATAGCTAGGTACTCCTCTGTAAAGTCCAACTGAAACTGGCTGACTAGAATTATTAGTTATAATCCAAGTTACTGATCCTTGTTGGTTATTGACAGTCCAAGATAAAGACACACCAGTGTTAGTGGTTTGTGTTGTTGTATACTTAACGAAGAATTTCTTATTTTGATATAAGAGCTCATGTAATTTAATCTTGTTAAGTCTTAAAAGATACCTTGTTGACGATGGGGTTATTTTCCTTAGGATGTCCTGCATGAAATAAAAATAGCACACAAATTTAAAAAGCTATGCGTGGATTGCTGGGAAAAGAAGTAATGATAGTACTATTAAAACTAAAATGAATCCTAATGTAAATCCAATACCCCAAAACAATCCGTTTTCTAACTGCTTAATTGTGGAAGCCATAGTTTTTCCTCATGAGGCAGATATGGTAACTGTAACTGTCGGATTTGGTGTTGGAGTAGGTGTAGGTGTTGGTGTTGGAGTGGCAACTGTGACAGATACATTTAGTGTTAATGTAAATTGATTATTATTAGAGTTTACTATACCAGGACCAGTTATAACAATAATATAGGGGACATTACTTACGGTCTGTTGAAGACCTATAGGTATTGTAGCCGAAGCTGAACCGCTTCCAGAGGAGTTAGTATTAATCGTAGTAAGGGTTGTTATGCCTTTAAGGGTTACAGTATATGAACTGTTTGGTTGTCCACCAGTAAGGCTGAAGGATAAATTAATATCAATTGTCTGCCCTTGAGTTCCGCTGAGAGAAACGCTGACTGTAGCAGTTGGACTACTGTTAGATAAAGTAACAGATGTTGGCGAAATAGAGGCACCGAATGGAACAAAGACCTTCTTTATTACTACTAAATAGTAAATTAATATGGCTACTATTGTGATAGCTACTATTGCAATTAAAATCTTCCATTTACTATCCATACACCCTCACCACCATTAATAGAATGAAAAATTAAAAATATTAACTGACTTCCTCCCCGCACTGGAAGGGCGAGGTTTGTCGTTTGTTTTATCAGAAATACGCACCACGAATTTTATAATTTTTTTACTGTTTACGTACTTGTTTCCCATAACCGAAAACTTTATTAACAGTTCCCGTATAATAATATGCGGAGGAAGCATGCCTCAAAACATGTATCCCATATACTATATCCAAGTTCTGAAACAGCTAGAAAAAAATGAAAGTACAAAAAGAGAATTGTTACAAAAACTAAATTTAACTCACAATAAACTCTACAGATCATTGGACAGATTACTGCTAGATGGATTGGTTACAAAAGAAATGAAAGATGGAAAAGAATATTATAAATTAACTGAAAAAGGAAAACAATACTTAGAACTATTGAAAAAACTGGTGAATGCATAATGGCTAATCTAATTACCACAACCAAGGTCAGTATTGATGACATCGAAGAAGTACCAGAATACAAGGAGTTAATGCCAGAAAATAACAGCTATGAGGAGCTTAAGGGATCGATACAGCAGTTGGGCTTCCTAGACCCTATTATAATCAATAAAAACTACGAGATTTTAGACGGCTACACTAGATATAGGATTGCAAAGGAGTTAGGAATTAAGGAAATACCAGTTGAAATTTATGAGACTTCTGGTAGGGAAGAGGAGCTAGACATTATTGCGAGCTTTAATCTTAAAAGAAGGCATCTGAGCAAAGACGAGATAATCACATTAATTGATAAAATTGCAGAGAAGAAGAAGGCTCTCAGAACACAAAGAACTGAAAAAATTGAAGAACAGAAAAATGAAATCAAAGCTGAACAAAATCGTAGCACCGGTGCTACAATTTTTGAGCATAAAAACAAACAAAATTCTGGCACTAGTGCCAGAATTTTACCAACAGATACTGATAAAATTTCAGCAGTACAGGAATCTAGAGAGATAAAAGAAGAACTGAAAAGATTAGCACCAGACGTTCAGATAAATGAAGATACCATTAGAAAATATCTTCAGATTAAGAAAGAAGCACCATGGTTAATTCAATATATCGGGGACGAAAAGAAGGGTAAAATAGGTATCAGAAAGGCTTACGATATTTATCGATTATTAAAAGAAAAGAACTTACTAGACTTGGACAAACGCATCCCTAAATCAGAACTATCTAGCTTAATCACTGATAAAGACGGTAGGAAAGTCTTAGAGAGAGACGACTTACTGGACTTAATACTACAGCATAAAATGGCAGTAAGCCAAGCCATTAATAAGCTTAAAATGGATAAGAAGGCAGCTAAGGCAAAGAAGAAGTCCAGAGCAGAGGAGATCGAAGAGCTAGAAAAGGAGGAAGAAGGGGGGGAGATCGAGAGCGAGGTGGAACAAAAAGAGGATAGCGGAAGTGATGAGTACTCTTTCGTAGGAGAGTGGCAACAGGCAGCAAAAGAGGAAGAACAAGCCCTTCAGGCGAACGTTAAAAACGAAGTTAAAATAGTTGAAATTGGTGCTGATAGTGTTATAGAACAAGCTAGTGTAATCAGAGATGAAATGTTTAAAACGTCTCTTTCAAAGATAAAAGATAAACTGTCTGATAAAGAGATTCAAAGACTTGTCTCAGTATGGGAGAATTTCACTAATGCGTTTGTTGCAGTGTCCAATTACTTCTGGTTCAATGCGGTACCTATATTGCGTAGATATATGACGCAAGAAGAAATAGAGAAACTCTTCTACGAATTTGCAAAAAGTAATATGAAATTTTATAGATGGGATGAAATTCACCACGGCGAAATAGATTACAATAAAGTTCTTAAGAAGTTCAACGAAGAGTTCTATGGAGAGAAAGGAGATGAGCAGTAAAATGGTATATGTTGTTACCATTCAAAATCTAAAAGGCGGAGTGGGTAAAACAACATTAACGGCAATTCTGGCATTGGGTCTTGCCGAAAAATATAGGGTTTTATTAATTGATCTAGATTCACAGACCTCATTAACACAGATATTTTTATCAGAAGAGGCTAGGGAAAAGATAATAAAAGAAGCACAAACGGATAACGATCCTACTGTGATGGCTATATTACGTGATAAAAGACCAAAGATTTACACTTTTAGTTACACATCAGTTACTAGAAAAACAATAAATGTTGATATTATCCCTGGATCTTTAACTGGACATTTAGATGCAGTGTTTGAAGGGAAGATCCCACTACGCGATCCTTTTGTAATGAAACGATATATTAATACTATCAATAATATTTATGACTTTATATTGATCGACAACGCTCCGTCAGACTTCTTATCGTTAACACCCTCACTTGTTGCGTCAGACTACGTATTGGTACCAGAGGACGGTACCACGGAAGCATTTACAGCAGCACAGTTATTTTTGTCATACGCTTTGCCTAAGTATATATGGACTTTTTCACCAACCCCTAAAGTATTGGGCGTGGTACTAACCAAAGTCAGGAGCAGTGCGGAGAGACTGTTATTGAAACATAATGCACGATTGGAAGCATATTTAGAAGATTTCCCGCAAGTTAAGAAATACATTCATTATCATCCTTTATATTTTGGAGCGGATGCGAAAGACCCAAGAGATTATATTCTGTCGTCAAACAAACAGTTTCTAGCGGATTTAATATGGAGTTCAGATGATACTAAAGCACCAATTGCCGAAGTCTATGACAAATTATTCGTCGTAGATAAAAAGCTCCAGCCCGACATCTACGCTTTTTTGTTTAAAGTCCTTCGTAATATCCCATATGAGCTTGTTAGAAGGATTTTACAAAACGAACCACAAGCCTCGTCCTTCTAGGGGCGAGGTAAAAGTTTTAATTTTTTTACGTCCTTAGAAATACCGATGACGAATGGTTTCGAATGTGTCAAAAAAGAGATAAAGGCAGAAGATGACAAAGTATCTATACATGTTCATGTGGTAAGTAGTGCTTATATAGGGGATAGAACTATAGGAGAAGTTTTGGTTGGTGTCTCGTATCCTCATTTCAAACCAAAATCAATAAATGACGCTATACAGTTATCAGATGAAATTTTCGATTCACTGAAAAAAGCTATTCAAAACTATCTTAACTTTAGTAGTCGATATATGACAAGGCCTATTCCGTTTAGTATAGACGTTGATCGTCCTCCGCATGTATTTTACGCTACATTCTATAGGGCTGGTGTATCGTTAACTGGAACCCCTATGGTGGATACCAGCACAGAATTTAAGTATGTGGTAGAGTTACACATGTTTTCGTATTACGCAAACATAGTAGAAGATTACCAAATAAAAAAGGAACCAGTAATGGAACTGAGAGCATATCATGCGGGAAATGAAGGTACTCTTGGAGCAGTAGTCGTAAAAATCGCACATATGTTCATTAATTCTAACATAAAAAATTTAATAGAAAAATTACAGAACTTAACACCTGTTCGTATTCCATACGAACCTGGTGTATTTCCACCAGCAAAACCCCAGCATATCATTACTTTGCAAAATACGATTAATGTTATTGAAAACTTGTTTAGAGAAACAGAAAAGCGAGTAATACAAATCTGCAACCAATCGTCTCCGACAAAATGAGCTACCCTGCCCTCACTGACCTGATAAAACTTCCCCCTTTCAGCGATATATGATAAAACGAACCACAAGCCTCGTCCTTCTAGGGACGGGGTAAAAGTTTTTATTTTTTTCATCTACTATCTGTTTGATCAATATGGAGATAACGGCCACACAAATTGTTGGATTCATTTTCATTATTGCAGGGTTAGTGATGTTATTCATGAACGTTGTAGGTGTAGTTGAAGGAATAGCATCACTAGTATTATTATTTATAGGGTTATACTTCGCTGGAATACTAAAGTGAGATGTTTTTATGAATACAGATGTTCTTATTTCTTTAATTATAGGTGCAGGTATATTAATTGTTCTTATAATACTTTATGCATTAGGTGATCTACCAAAATTAAAAACCTTCGGTAGAGCATTGACAGTCATTGGCGGTACGTCTGCATTTGCTGGAGCATTGTTAATGTAAAGCTAGTCAAAAATTTAATCTCAAAAAATTATTTATTCTCATGGTAGCTGTTCCAGTAAAGAAGAGTTCATCATCAGCCAGTCCATCACCTAGCCCATCACCGTCACCCTCACCTTCGCCAACACCGTCTCCTAGTCCGCCATCTAAGCAAGAAATTAGTGAGAAACTCAAACAACTAAGAACTAACTTTAGTTGGGAAGAATTAAATAGATTAAGAGAAATGTTTGAGTTCTTTGACACTGTTATTTCTCCAATGCATAAGAAATACAGAATTGAACCCAAAATTACTGCTTATTTCCTTTCAGAGCTTACGTCCAATGCGTTAAATATTATGATTAATAAATCATATCAAGAGGCACCTAGGGGGTTAAGCATTGACAGTGCAATTTCTATTATTGACGAAGAACTTCCCAAAATTATAGAAAAGTCTAGTAAAGAGGGAGTTTCTACGGAGAATATAGAGGCTGTATGGGATATAATAAAGCGTATGGCGAGGGCGTTGAAGTAATGGAGGAGTGCGTTAAACCGATTTACGTTCATATTTACGCTGAAGGTCATTTGATAGATTACCCTAATATCCCTGTATACCTTGGGATGTATAATGGTAGTTATCTTGTGATAAATTCAGTTACAAGATACCCAATATCGGTTGCAGAGAAGGAAGTTGTTGCATTAGTTTTTGCAAGAGCCAGAAAACTACGTGAGACCAGAAAGGCGATTATATCAAGGATATTAAAAGTTGATACTGATTTGTGGAATTGGGGTGATATATTCCTTGTTGAGTCAAATGACGGAATATATTCAATAAATGAACTCCAGAATCCTTTCAAACTCAAGCCTTTTAAACAAATGCTTTCGAGACTTCCTAACTTTTATTCGAACGAGGAATGCGTAATAGCTTTTGATAGGTGCGAGAAATTCCCTCTTTACGTTAATTTAGAGTTATGTATATATGACGGTTTTCATTTCTTTGTTCTAAAACAATTTAAAGACGGGCTAGTATATATTACTCAATCCCCTCGCACTTTTACAAAAAATGGGGGTTAAGGGAGCGTAAAGCCTCGCCCTTCCAGGACGTGGAGGAAGTCAGAAATTGGTAAAATATAAAAATTTTCAGCTGGAGTTCTATAGGGGTGCGGATCTATCTCATTTCCTCAGGCATTTATCAGAGTTACTGCGAATACTGGGTACCAACAATCTTCAGCTCTTTTTGCTTTAGGGAACGGTAATGTTGGTGTAGTGAGTATGCAATATCCTGGTCCTGAATTTTACAGTGAACAATATACATGTGGATTACCTTGGTACGATTCTTTTCTGACCACTACTCTCACTTTCTATGTTACGTTAATAGGAGAACCTAATTCACAATATAAAATTGCTGGTGAACCGGTGTATTATTCAATACCTACAGCCAACGGTTGTACTCCAGTACAACCGTTAACGTTCCCAACTTATACTTTTAATACCGACAGCAATGGCTTTGGATGCGTTACATATACGATGACAATACCCAACGTACCAACACCTGATTATAGAGGTATAATAATAACTGGGCCAGGCATTTCACCGCAAATACCCTTATTGATTAATTTCCAAAACGTTTTCCCATTTTATTTTACCTCTATCACCGTATATCCAAATCAGCAGATATGCGGTACCACGCAAAGTGGCTCAAATTTATGTGTCACGTTACAGCAGATGGAGGCTACAATTCCTTATTTGTCTAATACATCTGGCAGTCAAGCAGTTCAGTTAAGTCCGCCAGCACCAGCGTTAAGTAGAACTGGTACGACTTTTTCCATAACGGGAAAATTAAATAATAACTTTATGGATATAATTCAGAAGATTGTGGGGAGATAAGTATGGAGACGAAAACTCTTGTAGCAATAATAGCAATAATAATAGCTGCAGTAGTACTCCTCTTATACTTAATAGAAGTTAAGAAAATATTTGTTAGTGTAGTAATCTCTGGTGTTACCGTCACTCTATCTAATTCAAATCCAACAGGTTCGGTTACTATACCGATTACTGCCAATACACAAACTACCATTTCCATAACATTCTCTATTTCTAATGCCAATCCTAACGCCACTTACACTATAACTTTTGCTAATCAGAATTTTACGTTATCCACAGATTCCTCAGGAAGCGGTAGTCTTCCAATTTCATACAACGTTAATTTAAGTTGCAGTGGAGCATATTTACCCTTAATCTTCAATATAACTGGGCCATCGATATCTAATAAAAATAATAACCAATTTACGCTCATAGTATATTTGCAAACGATAACGACTAGTTCTACACCGACAACAACTAGCCCTATTTCAAGTCCGTCACCAACACCTTCTCCAATATCATCACCAACACCATCACCAACACCTTCTGGAATACAAGTGACATCCTTTATAATACCAAGTGGTTGTACAGACGCATATTGTTGGGGTATGATAACTTTTACTTCAACAATTAGTGGTACTTTGACCAAAATATACACAAATTATTCAAATGGGAGTAGTTATTGTTGGGCTAGTGAAACTGGGGGTATGCAGATATCTACAGGATCAAATACAGTATGGCTTGATGATTTTCTTCCATGTAACCATCTAAGCTGTAATCCTCCAGGACAGATAGTGTCACTAACGTTTGTCATTAATGGAACTCAATACACTGTGTCAGTAACTCCCACTGTAGGAAATCCATTAGCTCAAACACCACCTTCACGATCCCAAATATTCGTAGGTGGCATATGTTGAGCAGTTCGCCAAGCGGTCGTTCAACTGTAGCAGTAATCCTAATAATTTTATCATGCTCTCATAGGGGGATGGAACTATAAACTATATTATACTTGTTTTTGGTGTTTTTATACTAGCTATCGGCATCGGTTTTCTTATATTCGCTAGTTTGTTGAAAATTTAATTGACCAAATAAAATGTTTTTTAAGTGGTATTTTAGTGCACTCGTTGATATACCAAATAGATCTGTTACATCACATCCGTATATAAAACCAGCTGAAAATGTTAGTAATACGTCTAATCTCCCAGAACCAAAAAACGAAATGAATTTTTTCAGAGTTACCTGAGCTTCGTCCTCGTTTATGTCGCAATACTCACATATACGTTTGATACATACATCCAAATTCCATTTAAATTTCATATTAAGTTTTCTACTTATTTTTCTGCTTATATACAAAACAGAATTCGGATCCAGCCCAAAAAAATCTACTATGTCACCAACAGTTACACAATATCGCCTTCCCACGAGATGCAGTAATACGAAAAAATACTCATCGTCGTCTATGTTGAGCTCCTTGTATAGCTTTGCGGTTTCTCTCAAGTAATTTTCCGGATTATCAATCTCACATTTTCTCTCCTTTAAAATTTTTAAAAAATGATTTTGTTTATATATGAGGAAATCTGCAAGTTTCATTAGAATCCCTAACATTCTTTTTCTACTATTATATTATTTGAGATATCTTTTATTATGTCTAACAGGAGTCCTGTAAATGCACCTTGAATCGGGTTCTTCGGTAAACATACATGTAATTCCACGTCTTCTTTTTTCTGATTGCTGAAGACTAGATTCAAGAAATCTTTGTTTACTATTTTATATAACAGTTCTTTAATTTTGTTGAGATCGACTTCTTCCTGCTTTTGTAAAACCATCATAGCGTCTCTCAGCGATTTTAGATAACCAAAAGGATCTTTCATGATTTCATCAACGTTCAGAAAACTTTCTAGATCCATTACTTTGTCATATTTATCTTTCTCTTTATTAGGACATTTAGGGAAACAAATTAAGACTTTCATTTAAGAAAATTTATAAACACCCCCTTATAAAAATTTCCGTTTCCCCCTACACTTGCGGGGAAAACTTTTTAACCCACACTTTTACTTATCTTTTTAATGGATAGAAATACAATTATCTTCTTAAAAACATTGCTAAAACCGTATCTTGAACAAGGAATAGAAAGGTGGTTTTATGTTTTCGGAATGAATAATAATGAAAATAATTTCGTTCATATATTTTCACCTTATCGTTCACGTAAAAAATTTAGAAATAGATATAACCAAATTGATTATGTAGAGTATTTAACTAACTTAGATGAAGTACTTGAAAAAATAAGAAAAGCGTTTGCAAACAATTGGTACATTTGCCCAGCATATTTTACATCAGACATGTATAGAATAGACACATTTGGAGGCACATATTGGACATTTGTTGATATTGATTTCAAACACTACATTAATGTTGAAAATGAAAAAGAAACAAAGGAATTTGCAAAAAAACATTTGGAAAATGTTATAAGATGCGAGCCAGACATGGTAGTATTTTCTGGTGGTGGTCTTCATATATATAAGCAATTGGATAAAATGGTCACTAGTAAAGAACAGTGGTTAAAGGAAGAAGCGAAACTGGTGGAGTGTGTGAAAAAAACAGGTCTTGAGCCAGATCCAAAAGTAAGTAGCAATCATATTAACATCTTGAGGATCCCAGGGACAATAAATCTACGTTACTATAAAGATGGGAAAAAACATAGATTCGTTGACCTAATATACGGCAATCCTCGCCTCTCTGAGGTGGGGAGGAAGTCAGAGAAAATTTATTAGCCTTTTTGTTAATTATTTTATAAAAATGGGGATTAAGGGTGCAGAAAGTCTCACTCTTCATGGCGGGAATGGATAACTCCCTTACAGAAAGGTTTAAATATTTCTTTGCCAAAATTAACATAACAAAAATTAACATACTGAGAAGATCGGGGTGGGAGCCACCCTTAGTGCCTGTGGAGCTCTGCCCTCTACCCGTAGCCAGAAGCTACGGGCAAGGTGGGATTATGAAGCAGGAAGCTCCGCTCTTCAGGGCGGGGCAGCTCACGTATGTTCGTAGGTGAATGTAAAAACTCCGCCCTAAATGCGAGGTGGCTCACGTATGTTCGTAGGTGAATGTAAGAACGGTGTGTCTTTTGCCAAAGTATTACCTTTTGAAATTATCAAACTCAGAGACGTTTTGCCGTTTGATCAAGATGAAATTGAAAAACTATCAGTTGACATATCTACACATATGAATGGCAATACAGTATTGCCATCTGGGTACGCAGTAATGTGGAAATGGAGTACTACTCCCACGAATCATTTCATAATTGTATGGAAACAAATCAGCGGTATGTCAGCTCAGCAATCAGTGGAGATAGATAAGGTGAAGAAATTATGATAAAGAAGACTGCCGAAGTTAAGGTAAAGGAAAATGAAGACATCTCCCCTCATGTTAACGAGTTCATAAAGGACTATATTCATGATAAAGACATCCATGATGCTGCGGTATCAACACCTTTGGCTCGCCTAACAGAAGATGGAAAAAAATACGCTTTATGGATCGGGAGGAATGCTGCAATATTTGCAATTAGAAAAGACAAGACCAAGGTAATGATAGGTTTAATCAAAGCAAAAAACATGACAGAACTTACAGAAGAACTTAGAAAAGTCGGTATAGAAATTCAAGGGTTTACTGGAATCACAGAAACATATTGGAATGATTTAAAAGCGTGTCTATATGCTGCAATGAATATAGAAGATACGGACGTTAAAGAAGAGGCAGAAGGTTCGGAAGAGAAAGAGAAAGAAGAGAATGAGGAAAGTAAGGAAAGATCAGAGCAACCAGAACTACCATTTGAAAGTACCGATTTTGAATCGATGTCAGATCATATAACTGGTTATATAAAAACTGGAAAAGAACTGGAAGAAACAACAAAAAAGCAAAAAAGGAGTGGACCAGCAGGTTTAACTTTCTAGATTAATTTTTATTTTTTTATTATCAAAGTTCTAACGTATGGATAAAGAGTTGGAAGCCAGGTTAGACCAGATTCAGCAAAAACTGCAGACGATAATAACTGAGTACCAAAATTTAAAAAACGAAGTAGATAAACAAGAAGAAATATTGTTTGGTGGTAAAAACACTAAACCTGGTCTCATGTCCAAAATGTTCTTATTGGAGGAACAGATTAAAATGCTTAGTGAAAAAATCGATGATACAACAGAGACACTTTCTCTTAAAATCGACGAGTTGCAAAGGCAGTTAAACAAATCAAATACGAGGACGATGCTCTATATATTAACAGCAATAAGTATATTAGATGGTTTAATTTCGATATTATTATCTATGTTTCATTAATATCTATTACAAATGTTTTTGTTCTAGTTTTGTCTTTCCTTTTTTGCAGTAGTATTTTTTCGTAGACGTCATTAGGTACAAGATAATATCTGTTAAAAAACAATATCACTTTTTCTCTATCCTTACTATCTACTATATACCTCAAGTCTGTTTGGCGTATCTGCTTATATTTGTTTGTGACGAATGCTTTCCCAAAATGTATAATTACAGTGTAATCGAGCATACCGAATATTTTTGCATGTTCCACATTCATCATTACAATGTTGTTTTCCTCTACATATTTCCTATATTTCACATAGGTCTCTACATTTTTATAAAACAACTCATTTTTTCCACATATCTCATTATCTTGTTCTGTGAGAAAGATTCCAGATTCTGAAGCTAGTACTAACAGTTCCTTTTTATTTAAATTGTATTTGTTTTGTATTTCAATAATTGGTGTACATTCCTCATTCATAAGTGAATCTCTAAAAGACTAATTTTTAAATTTAGCGGAGGTTAAGGGAGCGAAAAACTTAAAAGTACTTTTCTATCATTATAGTGTGATGAAAATAGCAGTTTTCACTATAAAAGGAGGAGTAGGAAAGACCGCATTAGTTCTTTTATTAGGTCTGGCATTTGCTACCGAATTTAAGAAAAAAGTATTGTTGGTTGATACAGACTTACAAGCAGACTTATCATATAGAATTTTAGGTGATTCACTTTCTATTTATTCAATTTTTAGTGAAGAATATTATGGTATAGGAAGATTTTCTTCGTTACCTAACTTACGTGCGAGACCGATCAACATTATGGATAACCTAGATTTAATTCCTATGGAGCATGACGCCTTTATTAACGTTGATCAACAAACTATAATGAGAAAACTTTCCGCTTTACCAGAAGGTTATGATATAATATTGATAGATACTCCACCCTCATTTGATAGAGTGTCCGCTGAAGAATTGTTAAGGAATGTTGACGCATATTTTTCAATTGTTGCACCAGCAAAACCGTCCATAAGAATTTTGAACGCAGAACTGAGGCTCATTTTGCCAATGTTACTTGACAAAATCAAAAATACACCGTACTTTATCGGTATTATAAAGAACAACATTTATTCTACGAATTCCAGAGAAATGTCCTCTGCAATATCTATGCTCAATGACATCTGTGATACTTTAAAGGCAGTTCCTCATCATACTCCTTGTGTATTTACTAATGAAATAGCGAGAAGGCAAGCAATTCTTAATTATGATAGTTTTGCGTTTCTTATCAAGACTAAGAACACTATGTCAATATCTAGGTCACTTAGTAATACGAAAGCTCTCAGTGTAGCTCAAGAGTTTTTGTATCGTTTGCAGAAATATATGGTGTCGAAAGAAGAAGAAGCGGAAAACTTAAAATATTAAAAATGAGGAGTTAGTAGATATGAGTCAACAACCTACTGTAAAGGTCGAGTTTGAGGGAAAGGCCAAAATAGGCGAGGTTATGGGAGTTTTCAAAGCAATACAATTAAAGCCAGAAGACTTCTCTAATCCACTAGCATTTCAAATGGCACTTTCCAGAATATTCTCGGATGTAATGGACATATTAAAGGAAGGTCAAACAACTCATTATGTAGCCGATGTAAGATTTACAGATTCTATGGGCAATCCGATAGATATAGGAGTAGATTTTGGAGATAAAATACCGCCCTTGAGCAAAAAGGAAGTTAAGGCGAAGATAACTATAGAATTTTACGATGAGGAATGAAAAATGAGTGAAGGACTAGGAGAGCTATTTCAGAAGTTTGTGTTGGAAGCATTACCTAAAGCTGTTGAGTTTGTCGAAAGAGAGGACATTAAGAATTTACTTGAACTCGTAGGTAAATCAACGAAATCCCCGCCTGTTGTTGATTCAGTAGAATATGATGAAGAAACACGTGAAGTTTACGTTAAGATAAAATTAGAGCCGATTTTAGGTGTAGATGTTAAGCAATATGCCGACGCAGTAGATACAGTGGCAAATTTAGTTTTAGATTTGTTAAAAAATTTATTTAGTAATGAATAATTCTCCTTTGACAAATAATCAGGCCATTTTACAATTATATTTGAATTTATTACTTTCTCTTCCATTTCCGATAGACGTTATAAAAATTGGGGGTTCAAAGGGGGCGAAAAACCTCGCCCTTTCAGGGCGGGGAGGAAGTCAGCTTCTAATGTATAAGTATAGGAATATTATCAGAACAATAGCAAAGATTAATGCGAATATTATTAACAACATTGTTGATGGAATACTTGGGGGTGGTGATGATGGGATCGGAGTAGGAGTTGGACTCATAATACATACCTCTACTGTACCTCCTTGATAGAATGCCCCCCAATTTACACTTACCGTGATAACGTCTCCTACATTAGCGGAAACACTAGCAGATCCTCCAGAACCATTAAAAGAAGCTACTTTAGTCCCATTTAGGAAGATTACAAAACTCGATGGCGGATTTCCGCTGACTGTTGTCCCAGATATATTATAAGTACCAGATATTTGTACAATATAAATCATTATTCTTGTACCTCCTCCAAGAAATTGAAAGCCGATTGAGAATCTACAGCATGCTGGCGAGCCTTGACATGTTGCCCCATTGGCACATGAACAATTAGTGCTACTCATCCTTTCCCACACTTTTTAGTACCTAAAAATTTTTATATTTTTCCGTTATGTTTATGATGAGGTGTTATGGCGGAATCTAGACCAAGCAGAACAGAGTTAATATTAATTTTCGTTATATTTATTGTAATAATTATATTGATCTTCCTACTCTTAACCAGAAAGACAACCAGTGTTGTGTCGCCAACTCCAACACCTTCTCCAATATTATCGCCAACACCATCACCAACACCTTCTGGAATACAAGTGACATCCTTTATAATACCAAGTGGTTGTACAGACGCATATTGTTGGGGTATGATAACTTTCAATTCTGGTATTACTGGAACATTAACACAAGTAAATACTGTTTATTCTAATGGGTCAACATACTCGTGGAATGGAAGCTATACAGTAACTCAAGGAACAAATACTATCTGGTTAGATGATTGCTTGCCGTGTAACCATTTGAGCTGTAACCCTCCAGGACAAATAACATCACTAGTATTTGTAATCAATGGAACCCAGTATACCGTGTCTGTGACACCTACAACAGGGAATCCGTTAGCTACTGTACCGACATCAAACTCACAAAAATTCATAGGGAGTGCTTGTTAACTCGCTCTTCACGTTTTTATTTTTTTAAAAAGTTAAGTACTTGTAGGTGTAGTTGTTGTCTGCATGCCCTGGGACTTCCCTTCAAGGTACAACATCCTCCTCATGTTTGTTAGGTAATTGTCTCGCCCCCATTTTGCAATTTAAAACTATGACTTCTGGCGTGGCAACATTTACGGGTGCTTCAACCTGTAGTGCAACATTTGTAGTTGAAGTTAATAAGAACGTTGTAGCTGAGTTTTTGCAAGGACAGTCAGTGAATATATCGTTATCTTCAGATCAGTTTGTAGAAGTTTTTGCTAGACTCCCATCCACAGTTTCGGCATGCACTGCAGACGCTTATGTTTGTTACACTGGTCAAATTTCTGGAAATGTTCCTCCTCCTCCCTCATCTACAAATCTAACTTTAATTCTGATAATAGTGATAATAATTCTTGTTATTATTACTGTTTTGGTATTTTTAAGGTAGGGTTTCAGAACGGGATAAGATTTTTATTTTTTTAACTGACATTTTAGTTGAGGGAAAATGGATATAGATAAGAAATGGATATATGTCATCCTTGGAATTGTGGCTGCTGCAGTAATAGCATGGTTCATATTAACCAAATTTGTATTTAAGCAGCAAGCACTTCAAGTACCTCCGCCAACTCCAACTCAAGTACCTCCGCAAACACCTACTCCAACCTTACCGACATTTACTGTACAAAGCGGTTCATATTTAGCTAATTTCGCTGGTTTGCCAGTTACTATAGTTCCATCTCCTCCACAGTTACAAATAGGAGATAGCTGGTGGGTTGCTGTACAAACACCAAATGGTATATTGGTGCTTATTCCGTTTCCAATAAATGTTGCTCAACAAAAAATTTCTCAAGGTCTATTGACGCCTAACAGCATTTATACGGTTCAAGTTGTACCGACTAGTGTATCAGCAGAGATGAAAATGGAGTCAACCGCTTATTACGCTTCTTATGGCACTCAAACTGTAACATTAACTGCTGGAGTCCTTAGGGATATAATAAGGGGTAATAAGTCCTTATTTACGCAATTATATCAAGCAGTTATATCGGATAACTTGCCGCTAGTCAATCAAATTATATCGTCACTTGCAGCTAATCCTCAATTACAACAAATAGCGAAAGTCCTCTCTATACCAGGAAACATGGCTGCCCCATTAGCCATAACCTATAATACGGCTATGACTTTAGGTATAGTCCCGCCACAGATACAAAGTTATATAACTAATCCGTCTGCAGTAATAATTGACTTTGGCTACGCGTAGTCATTTAATAATTTTACCATTTTTTCAATGACGTTTTGCCAATGATATACCTTACGTAATTTCGGAAGTAATTTTTTAAGTCTGTTCATCTTTTTTTCATAATTCTGATATACATAGTCAATTTTGTCTATAAGATCTTCCATAATTGGGACATATCCACCTCCTATATGGTATTCTAGTAGATGAGGTGGCAAGGAGATTCTATTTGTATATATACTTTTTACCGTGATTGTAGGCAGTTGTGAAAAGATAGGATGATCAGTAGTTATTACGATTGCCCCAGTGAGCAATGCCTCCAGAGCAGTCAACTCAAATGCACCGCCTAATATCGGCAGTACATAAATCGCTATTTTTTTGTAAAAGTCTAACATGTTTTCTAATTTGCCTAAAATTTCAGCATTTGGTATCTTAAAATCTAAAGAGTCTGGGAATATCTTTACGACTTTAGGGTAATTTATTTTGTTAATGACTTCTAATGCTATATATGAACCTTTTCGTACAAATTGCTCGTTTGTAATCGATATATAAAATCCTAACTTTTTATCGTTTCTTTCGATTAATGGTAGGTCACACCCATGAGGAATGACGTGAATAGGGACGTAAACACCACCCCTTTTAAGTCCCCATGCGGAGAATTCAGTCGGTGTTATTACCAGGTCACAATTTTCATTTAATATTGTTGCCATTTTCTCAGATATTCTATCAGTATCCGAGATTTCTGCACAAGCTATTACACCATCTCTTTGTTTATCTGGTTTGAAATTTTCCAGCACAGCGACTGCTTCGTGCAATATTGTTACATCTGTCTCTTTGTAATAATTATCTGTAAAGTAGTACATTGTGGCGACCACATCGTCTCTTAGGTTCATATAATGAACCCATTTTTGTGTTATAAAATTAAAGGAGATAAACGAAGGTTGTGTTATGATTTTAATTTTGAACCGTTTCATGTAGAAACTATTTTAAACCCCTGTTAAAAAATTTAGTTTTGTGGTTTCAAGTATTTTAGTGGGCATTCCTTATCATGTATCTGATGATAAATATTATCTTGACACTACTCTTTTGTCAATAAGAGAGAAATTAGGTAAAGATGTCGACATCCTTATAGTTACAGATGAAAATTCCCCTATACTTTCAGTACCTACGAAAGCATATCAAACTCATGTCCAAGGTCACGGTGTAGGTAAAGCTAGGAACGCCGCTGGTCTCTACGCATACTATAATAAATATGACTGTCTTATTTTCATGGATTCACATATGATTATTATTTCCGACGATTACTTGAAGATCTGCAATAGTAAGATAGGTCATCCTAAAATCGTTTTAGCGGAGATATATGACGGTTCTATGAAGGACATTTTAAAGTATGTCATCCCTCCCATGATAGATAGGAATAGGTTCACCCTTAGTTCATTTTTAGATAGGGACACGTGGAGATGGGCGTATATATACTCTACAATGACTAACAAAACTGTCATGACTACAGAACCTTCATACGCGTTAAGTCGTGAAGTTATTGAGGCATTAATTCAAGCACAGGGAAAACTGACCTTAGCCGAATATTGGGGTAAAGAAAGTTTCGATCTGACAATTTCCGCGGCTAGGCTGGGATATACGATAGATATATATCCAACTATAGAGATAGCACACATATATAAAGTAGGTTCCCCTTCATGGTCTTCAAGGTTTACTGAAACCAGATGTGTACATGAACCATACTGTGGCATACTAACTGGTTCAGTCTATCATAACGGTATCAAATGGGGTGACTGTGTGTTTGCATTGAAGCATTATTCGGACATAAGTAAGCTACCAGTTGATATAAACGTCTGTGAAAAAGTAAAAATATATGATAGTGACGCTATGGCAAGGATAAGACAATTTAATTCTGTAGCAAAATATACGCTAGACGATGTATATAAAAAATTGTCAGAGTTTTTAAGGGGTACAAGCTACGGTTTTATTAGCTGACCCCCTCCCCGCCCTGAAGGACGAGGCTTGTCGTTCGTTTTGTAAAAATTTTTAAATTTTTATTCCATTTTCATCATATGTCATGTACCTGTGTTCAAGGACAGTGCGATAACGTAAATAACTGTTATATATGTGTGAATTCTATAGGTTCCCAATTTCTTTCTGGAAATCTGTTTCTTCAGCAATTCACAGCTCAAATACCAGGTGCATATACTGTAACAGCTAAGATATTAAGCGGAAATCCGCCAAGTAGCTTTCAAATAATTGTAAATGGGAATATCTTGTCTACAATACCTGGAACTGGTGGTCAAGCAACTGTGCCAGTGCAGATTAATGACCTCGTTCAAGTGCAAGTTTCATGGGGTTTTAACTATAGTGGTGGGTCATTTGAAATAATAACATGCCCACCGCAAGTACAATCTCCAACTCCTGTACCGAGTGTACCGAGTTATCTAATATATGTATTAATTGCCGTAATCATTGCACTTGCTTTATTAATAATTGTAAGAATATTAAAATTGCAAAAATTTGGGGGTTAAGGACTTCTTAACGCGAAAACTATCTGTTGAAACTCTATGGAAGTGCGGATAAATTTAAATTTTTAATGTTTAAGTATTTTTATGAGGATTTATGGTTCACTTTAGACGAGAGATCAATGTAAAAGTTTCACCTGGTACTTCACAAACTATAACTATTAGTCCATCACAGTTAGTTTCCATAGACGCATCTGGCAACGGTTCGTTAACTATAACTTTCGCTATACCCGTGCCTCAGTCTTTATCATCTTTCGCTACTTCATCTAATACAGTTACCATACCAGTTATCGGTAGGGTTTCTTTAGTATTGTCCAATGTTACTAAGATCGTTGTTTCAGGGGCACTTGCAGTTAAAATAAAGGAGCAGGTTCAAGGTATTTTAGTAACACCTAGCCAAATAAAAATCGACGTCCCTTCGTTTTCAAACATTTCAGTTAGTGTTTCGAATAATTCAATAGCATCTGTTACAATTGACGGTCAGCCTGTAGGTCCAGTAAATGTTATCAATGTCGGATTCGAACCTATTACGTTTGTAGGATCTGGCGTTTCATTTAGTGTGCAAGATTATGATCCGATAACTGGATTACCAGTCGGTCAACCAGTCGCAGTTAATTTACCATCTGGAACTTCGGAATCCGAATATCCTACTGGAAGCCAGATATTATCCAGTAGAACTGGCTATATCATAATAACGAACATTTCTGGTTCAGGATACTTTTATATATTTAGGGTCAAACCCCCAATAATTACGGGATAAGGATGGACGAAAAACTCATTGAGGAAAACAGACGCATATGTATGCAAATTCCCCAATGTATTGGTTGGTCTAGCACAAAGAAACGTATCTATGTAAATAGCCCAGTTTACGTTCCTGGAGTGGAAACTTTTGTAATCTCTGGTAGATTTAAGACTTTTTCACAAGGTATCTTTGCAGGCGTCCCTATAGGTGGTATATGCGGAAATACGTATTATTTAGGTACTCTAAGTTTTTTCGCTGTCGATAACAGCGGCAATTATTATGCCATAACAGATTCTCACGTTGTTCCTTGTTATGATACTGTGTATTTTCCTTCTCCTTTATTAAAAATAAACCCTTCATATACTACTGAGAATATTCCTATAATTAATCCAGTACCAATAGGGACAGTAATATATAGGTCAAACATTAACACGACAGATGTGAACTTAGATATGGCAGTGATCAAACTTTACAGTGACATCGTCCCCTATACCATCACTTACGGTAAAATGCTCCCGCTATTTTTTGACGTTCCTAATGAATTGGAACCAGTAGTCAAAGTAGGAGCTAGAACTTCTCTTACTTCTGGTATTGTCATTGATCAATCGGCCACATTTAAGATTCTAAACGTTTATGGCAACCTAATTTACTTCACTGGTTCTTTGTTTCAGCTACCTAGCGAAGAAGGAGACAGCGGCGGCCCCGTATTTGTAGGGAATTCCATTGTCTCAACGATTGTTGCTGGAAATGGACAATTTGCCTTAGGAAACGATATATTAAATGTTATCAGCACTTTGAGAAGTTTAGGACTAAGGTTATATATTTCTAACAACAAGGCAGTTTTATATCTAGCAGCGATTCCTCCGATAATTACGGGTACTCTTCTTACTGCTCTTTCGTTTGTTTTCAGTTGAGTTTTTAAGCGACCAAAATATCTATTTTTTTGTGGAAGAAGAAAGGCTCAGCAGAATCAAACTAGTTGCCGATGAATTCTTCAATTACCTATTAAGTAAGTATAAAGAAGGTCAAATATCTGTCAGGCTTGCAGAAATAGAGGAACATATATGGAATAAATACGGAGAAAGGCTATTTAAAAACAGACTTTCAGTAAACGCATATGTTTCATACGTCGCTAGACACTTTCAAAGATACGGCGTGATAACTTTAGTTAAAGAGATTGGGGAAAAGGGGTACAGAGCATCTCTCACTTTATCATATATCAATTCAATGTTCTATAAACCCTCAAGGGGGCGACAAACTTGAAGATATATAGCGGAAATAGTCACGCTACTTTGACTTTAACTACTGGAGGAGGTTTTGTAGCTACAGTAGGGCATTTCTTCAGAGGAGAGCCTTTATATTTGGAAGGAGGAATAAAGGTTGTCAAGGTCGAATTATCAACCGCTTATGATTATTTCATAGGTTTTTGCGAATATAAGAAACCAACTAACATAGGCGTTGTCAATCTTGATGTAGGTGATACCGTGATCATAAGGACAGACAATAGGGACATCGCAGTTAAGATAGTTGAAGCTTTACCATTCGGCAAATATTACAGATATAAATTTACTCCTAGAGCAATTTCAAATGGCGATAGTGGTTCTCCAGTAATTTATGAGGATATGGTAGTTGGGTATGTAACTCATGACAACGCATTTAGTTCAATTGCCCCAATTTTAGAAGCACTATATAAATGGGCGAGAAAACTCAGTAGAGCTTCTCAGTACCATTGAGCATGGAAAAGCTTTTATTTTTTCACCACCCTTTTTTCATTGATGCAATATGGCTAGAAAAAGAGGTTATAGAGGTACCATAGGTAGAATACTAGCACACGGTGGGTCATTACATGTAGCATTAGAAAAAGCTGCTGAGGATTGGATTACTGGTGTAAGTAATGCAAAAGCAAATTATGAGGCAGGTTTAAGAGAATACGTAGCATGGTATATACCAAGAGTTGAAGGCGAATATCAAAACATATTAGATTCGACCCCAGCTTATTTCGCTGATACTAACAGATCAGTGAGAGAACAGACGGCAACAAAAATAATGGAGATCACTCATCAGCTTGCTCAGGAGTGGAAGAAAGAGAGAGCTAAAAGGATTATAGCAGCGAAGACTGGTCAACTGCCGAAGAGTGGAGGCTATGGTGGTTATGCAGCCCTTTATGGCCGTTATGGCGGTGCTGCTTCCAAAGAAACTCCTAAGAAGGTTGTATCAGAAGTAAGATTATGATAAAGCAAACGACAAGCCTCGTCTTTAAAGCGGGGAGGAGATCAGCACATAAAATAAAGCGATAAGTGATTTTTTTGAGTTTAAGAACTTCTTTTCTTATTGCTCTTATTGTTCTTGTTGCTATCATTATTGTGACTTACTTTGTTGTGACATTATATATAAATTCGATAAATCAACAAGCTCTCCAAAGTACGTTTAAGATGTAAAACCCAACAAAGTAATTTTTATTTTTTCTTCTTCTCTATTTATTGTGTGGTTGTTTTGACCAGAAGACAGAAAATTTTGCTTGCTATAATTGCAGCACTTATAATTATAGCGATTCTAATTTATTTAATATTCGTAAAAAGAGTATTAGCAGTAACACCACCACCAGTACCTACTCCAACACCAACTTCAACACCTACTCCAACACCATCGCCAGTATTAAATCCAGTGCTAATAGTTTCGATGTCTACTTAACAAAAATTTTTAAGTGAAATTTTTTAGTAATAAACTGGTGTTGAAAGATGACCGAAGAAATTATCACAAATAAACTTTATCGTATTACACAAGTAATAGGTTTTTTAGATTCACTCGCGGCATTAGTTACAGATTTACTAGAAAATACAATAGAGAAAGATAAAGCAGGAAAGGAGATTCTTCCATACGTTGAAAGTTTTTTATTAATTACAAGTAAGAGACTCGGATATAGTATAATCTTGGTTCTGCAATCTTATAGAACACTTAGGAAAGCATACCGTATCACTGATTACGTTCATCCAGAGGAGTTTGTTGATTTTTTGCCAGTAGGTATTGGTAGTGCTTTTGTTACACAACCCATATTAAGTACATTGTTTACATATTTTTTATCATCAGTTAACTTCTATATTCCCTATTCGACGTTTGACCTTGAGGTCTATCAATTAGTTAGAAAAAATAAGGAGATTAGCTCTAACCAGCTGAAACAACGTTTAGTTACATCTAGAGATGTGATAAAATCCGTTACTTTGACAAACAATATCATTCAAATATTTTATAAAGACGATTCATTCGATAGGTTCACCATTATTGATGGAAATATAGATTCGATAAAAGAAACATTAAACAACTTATTCAAACTTGTATATAATTCTACAAGTAAATGTTGCAGCACTTTATCATGGGTTAATGAAAAAGAGTGAGAATAATGAAGAATGTTTTAGTTACTGGTTCCACTGGTTTTATAGGTAGTTCTTTTTTAAAGAAGCTTAAAAGTGAAGGATATTATATAGTGGACGTTTCAAGAAAAGACGTAGATGTTAAAGACTGGTGGAAACTTCTTAACATTCTCAATGAGAATAATATAGACACAATTTTCCATTTTGCTGCTACTTCTATCGTAGCCGAGGGACATCAAGCTCCTTATGAGACCATAGAAAACAATGTTATGGGAACCGCTGGTGTGTTGGAAGCAGCTAGGAGAAGTTCGTCAGTTAAGAGAATTATAGTAATGGGGACTGATAAGGAATACGGAGAAGTAGAGAACGCGGACGAGAATGCACCATTAGCTAAAAATAGCGGCATTTACGGTACCTCTAAGCTGGCATCCTCACTTATTGCTCTTGCCTACAGACAAGAATTCGGTATGGAAGTGACAGTAGTTAGATCTGTTAATATATATGGCCCCCAAGATCATAACCTAACAAGGATAATACCTAAAGCCGTTTATAGCTTTGTGAGAGGTATCCCATTTACCCTGTATGTCCCTAGCGGCAAAAGAGGATATATATACATAGATGACCTAATTGACGCATTACTTACTATTGCCCCTCATGGAGAGATTGATACGATTAATGTTTGCAGTTCAGATGTTCTAACATCAGAGGAAGTAGTGAACAAGATAGTAGAAGCGATGAAAGTAATTTCCGAAAGTCTTTATATGTCACAGTTTAAAATAGTTAAAGTGAAATCTCCGTATCCAGAAATAATTAACCAATCGCTTGTTTGTGACAAGTTGAAGTCGTTGGGATGGAAACAAAAGACACCATTTAATGAAGGGATAAAGAGGACAGTTATTTCCCTTTATAAATACTTTCTTGTTGGAGAGAATGTCTAATGATATCTCTATCAAATCCGATTGTAAACGACATTATACTTGCAGTCATTATAACAATTGACTCATACATTATGTTCAGACTTGGTTGGAGAAGTGCCGAAAGACGTGCAAACAAATATTTACAAAAACTTTCCGCAAATCCTCAACCCATCATTTTATTGATAAAAAACTTCCTAAATTCTTTTAAAAATGACCCAGAGTTAGCTGATCCTAGAATAGTGACCGAAATGACAAAAGCCATCTTAAAAGCGTTTAAGGAAGATCTCGAATTTCAAGCTATCATGAACGATTTAGCTTCACACTTTGCAAATTCTATAGTAGAACAAGTTAAGACTAAATTACCAGAGGCATTAGAAGAGGCTAGAGCTAAATCTCCAGTTCTCGACTCAATAATTAAATTATTGAAGTTTGGGGGTAAGGGGACCTGACCTCGTCCTTTAGGGCGGGGAGGAAGTCAGAAAATTTTTTAGATTTGTTTGCTTATACTGACCCCCTCCCCGTCCTTTAGAACGGGGGTTTACCGAGGTCTCAGACGTTACACCCCTTTTGTGGGTGCTACTCCGTTATGAAGCACTAGGAAAGATAATGGTTTCTTCATTGTTGAAACTACAATACCAACAGCTTTCTTCAGGATGTTCAATGCACCGTTCAAATCGCTGTGCAGCTTATGCCCCTTAGGACAACTGACTACTCCTCTCGGTTTCCTACTAACTTCAACATCATGGTAGGCACAATACTTTGATGTGTTATATTCAACAACTTCATACACCTTCATACCGTACTCTTGTGCCTTCAACTCGATGGCGTTCATAAATTCTCGGTAAGACCACAAATTCACGGTGAACTTATTTCCCTTGTCCTGTGCAATGTTGTACGGGTAGCCCAGGTAGATGATGGAGACTCCTTGATCATGAAGTGTTTTAACCATATGGGACGCCAAGGTTCTGTAGAGGTGAAGGAGACGCCTAGTTAATTTCTCGAACAGCCTCCTCTTCTCTCTGTTATGTTCTTCTTGGGCTTCATACTCTTCTAGATTTCTTGCATTGTCTGCGTAAGATTGTTCCTCTGCTATCTTCTTTTGAAGATAGAAGTAGTCCTCCTTAGCTCTGACGCCCTTATAGATTAACCAAGTACCGTCGTCTACTACAACGCTAGCTAGGATGTTTATACCTAAGTCGATGGACGCTACCTTGTTTCCCTTTGGAGATTCAACTTGGATTGTCTTCCTTTCACCGCGTACGATCAACTTACTCTTCTTTCCAGTCTTTGTCTCCTCAACACCTACTTCGACTGGTATTGAAGCGTACCAAGCATTCTCTGTGTCATCATAGTATATCTCCAACCTACCTTGCTTACCGTACCACCTCAACCTACCAGCGAATTCGATTTCTAGATCGAAGTTCCTGAGGATGAGCTTGTTGTTCTTCTCATCAACCACATATCTGTCTTGTCTGATGACAAGGAGTAACTTCCTCTTCTTCTCCTTCTTCCAGTAACGAGGTGGTGAAACGTGGTTCATGTGAGATGACAATTTTCCTTTTTTCTTCAGCTTGATGAGGGAGAAGAACGACGACCAAGCCTCGTTGTTCTTGTGGATTACTTCCTGTGCATTAGCAGAACCTAGTATACCCTTATACTTCTCGTAGTACTTCTGGTATGTACCTTGAAAGTCCACTTGATGTTGCTGGAAGAACTGTTGCCTCCTCTCATAGTTAACTTCGTTGAACAACCTGGCAGACGTGTCTGCCAACTTCCTTAACTTCCTTTCCTGAAAACCGTTTGGAAGAAGTCTGACTACATTTGTCCTCCTATTTTCATATTTAACTTCGTAGACACCCTCCTCTGGTATTGCGGGAGAGATCGGCTCCCGCCCCGCTTTTGTCGAAAGTTGGCCAGAGGAGGACGTCGCGAGATTGTGTATGTTGAAGCCTTATTAAACACTCACCCGCCATAAAATGGCAAGGCTTGCTCGTTTCTTATCAAAGGCATAACAACGGAGCCATCCCACTGAACATCCAAATTAGAAGCACTCTCTATCAATCTTACCCGGTTGAGAGATGCACTTTCCGCGCCGAGCCCCGGCTTCCCTCATCTGGACAGGCGGTTCTTCTACTTCTGCTACACACAACATTGTTGGCTAGAGTTTCACTTGCCGAGGAGCGTTTTAGTCGGGCGCTGAGCTTAGAGGTGGGTGCTAATGCATTTCCCAGTAAAAGAGGGCGGTACTCCCGCTAGTTCCAACATTCGAACCCGGCTCTCAACAATGTTAATACAATGTACGGATTTAATCTCTTCCAATTGAGAACCCATTGGCGTGGACCACGAGATTGGAAAGATCTTTTCTGGGCGTAGCCTTAAGGGTTCGATGGTGTCCAGTTAAAGCGCTTTCACACTTGGATTATGCGCTAACCAACCCACTATCCGGACACCACTAAGGGTTCGGCACAAAGTTTAAGATTTTCCGGGGGGGATGTCTATAATATTCGGGGTCGTCTCCTAGTAGTTTTGGCTTCCTTGCTTTCACTTCTCATATTTTCACAGTTGGGTTTCGTTTCATTCGCGCAACCTTCAGAGTCGCCACCCGTGCACCCGCTGAACCTGGCATTGGAGGACGCCCCCGGCGACCTACCATTGTCGGCCATAATCGCCTCCCCGCAGCCTGTGCCCCCCAACACCACCCCCACCGTTGTCACCCTAGCGGCGGGAGCGGTGTGTAGGCCTGAGTGTACGATTAGTGGGAGCTTCGCTGCACCAAGCGGATCTTGGGCGATGATTCTCCTGAACTACACGGGGGAGGCGCGCGGGAACGTTTTCGACTCGGCCTACTCTCTTTTCGTAAATGGTGTTGATGTGTTCCAAGGCACATCACCCGAGTATGGGAGGTGGAGTGTGCTCAAGGATATCACTGAGTACACGGCACTATTTAAGGGGACAGTGAACTTCGTGTTTCACGTACCCGGCGCCATTATTCAGGGTAACTTCACAACTTGGCTTTCAATCTCATTTTACCCTGTCCCGAAGGGTGAGACTCCTCCGAGCGAGCCAAACGTGATATTGCCGCTGTGGAGCGGTGTGTCGCTCACCCAGAGCTCCCCCAGTGCGACGCTGAGCGTCAACGTGCCGTATAGCACCCTCAACGCCACCCTAGAGCTTTACGCCTACGGGTTTGGTCTAGACGAATTCTGGTACACAAATGAGCCAAGTTTCAGGGACGTGATAGTTAGCGTGGATTCGAAGCCAATAGCGTCAGTTCTACCCTTCCCATACATCAACACTGGAGGCATAGACCTGTTCGCGTGGAGGCCTATCACGGCAGTCTTCACCCTCGACGACCCAGCCTATAGGTTGGACGTCACCCCCGCCTTAGGCCTCTTGGAGGGGGAGCACGAGCTGAGCGTCCAAGTGCTCAACATCTTTCCCGCGAGTCGGTGGATTATAAGCGGCGCACTCCTCCTCTATACGTCCCCGAACACGCCGCCCGCCAAGCAGGTCTCGTATAGTTTCAATGGACCCGTGGTTGCAACTGCTACCAACCCCTCGTTCACTTACTTTAATCAGACAGCAAATATCAGCTATTCATATTCCTCTAAGATCGGGGACAACCTCTACACCCTAGAATCATCGCAGAGCTTCGCGAACAATCAGACGTTTAACCAGATATTGGGAGAACATAACGGGCTACGAAACGACGCGCACAGTGACCACGAACACCGGGCCAGAATCCTCACTCATCTCTAAGAGTATAACAACTACATATTATCCGCTCAGGATGGATACTGGATTCGTATTCACAGTCACATCCACCACGAATGGAGGCTTCCCCATCTACGGCACCTTCAGCATACTGCTCTATAACCTCCTGCAGGGATGGGTTGAGTCAGAGGTAAGCGTATCCCCAGCCTCCGCGAACCCCAGTCACACCCTGCTCAACGACACAGTGACCGTGACGAACGGGGTGACTTCGGGTAACATTGAGCTCATAAGCCCTTCGGCCGGCATAATCACTGCGATCACATTCATATCTGCGAACACCACGAAAAGCTACATGTTGGTTTCACGACCCGCCGCACCCTACAAGTTGTTCGCGCACACTATTGTGGGTAGCTCATACCAGCCCCAACCCCCTTACTTCGCGGAGACGGTGACGACCAACAGAATACTCGGCCTGCTCGGTTAACCCCCCCTCTCCTCACAACTTAGCCCGAGGCGCAGAGCAGCTAGTCGCCCCCATATCACGTCCCCCACTAGAGGGTTCCACCCACCCTCCCACATATTCTTCTAGTGGTTGTGCAGCTTGATTCAGCGGAGCATTGCCCCCAGGGTTCAAGCATTAGGCTCATATGGGAAGACCTCTTGAGTGATTTGTGAGGTCTTAGATGACACGTAATACTGGGGTTATATTCTTGCCCCCACTTGGCGAACAAGGCTTAGGAATGGGGTGAGTGGGGTAGCAAAGTTTTGTTGTAAGCTTTTCGGTTTATAAGCTTGCACACGTATTTCACCATACGAGCAAATACTGTGTGGGGTTTATGCGTTCGCGGTGACTCACTCAGAGTGTGCACAGTGCATGACGCTTAATCGGATTAATTCCTCTTAGTTAGTAGGTGTGCTTGAGACTCAGATCCCCGATGGGTTTCTCATATATTCTTTGCGAAGTGTTTGCGGGTTCTCCCAGCCATGACTCGAACACTCAGTGCTCTTTTAATGTGGCGAGTGAGCTGTGTTCTTTAGTTGAGAAGGGAGGAGGAGAGGGTTGGTGTTGCCCCCGTGGGTGTACGGTCAAAATTATCGCTCGGGGTGTGCGGGGATATCCTGCTGGGGTCCACTTGCTCCTTAGGTCTCCGTTAACCCACTGTCCCTATGCCTTCGTAGCCCTTGAAAATGGATTTGCCCTCCTTAAACCTAGATAGCCTGAAGTATTCGAGTGCGGGGTCCTCCTCCCCCGTGACTAGGTGGCTCACGATTTCTCCGAGCGATGGGGCGAGTTTAAATCCGTGTCCGCTCAATCCCACACAGCAATAGAAGTTGGGTAGCCCCAGGCTTGCCAGGGAATCTATGATTGGGTGGAGGTCTGGTGTGTTGTCGTACATGCCGTAGTAGGCGCTGTGGAAGCCCGCGTTACCCATGGCTGGTATCCTGTTCGAAATCCTTTGTGAATAATCGGCGATATAGTTGAACGGTACTTGGGGGGGAGGTTTATCGGGGTCCATGTCCGCCTCATCGAGTTCGCTTCTCAGGTTTCCCCCTAAAAGGAGGCTTTCGCCTTCAGGTTTATAGTAATCCCTGTTTGCGAGGTCGTTGACCACTGGGCGTAGCCCCGCTATGCCGTTTGGCCTTTTGTATATTACCACGGGGTGTGGGGAGACCTTCAGGGGTAGGAGGTCGCCTTTAGCGAAGCCACTTTGGGATAGGAGCTTGTTGGTCCATATATTGGTGCACAGTATCACGCTTGCACCGCTTATTTCTTTGCCGTTTCTGAGAACTATTTTTGCTTGGCCCTGAGTGTTTTCTATCCTGTGCACTTCTTCTCTAAGGAATTTCACACCCAAATCCATGGCTTTTCTCGCGAAGAAGTTCGCGGTGGAGACCGGGTCAGCGTACCCACTGTCGGGTTCATAGGAAACACCCTCGTCGGCGTCAAAGTTTAACCATGGGAACATCTTGCTCGCTTCTTCCACTTCTAGAATTTCCTCTCGGATACCCAGTCGCCTCAGCATGTCAACGTTATCCTCCATTCTCTTCCTCAATGCGCTTGGGACCACCGTCACCATTCCTGTTTTATAGAACCTTAGGGTTTCCCTATTGGCTTCGAAGAACTTTCTTGATTCAAACGCCATCTTCGCGACTACTTCGTTTGAATAGTGGGTTCTAACTATTGCGGTGGAAAAGGACGTCATCCCCGAGGCGACTCCCCCCTTATCTATTAGGACGACTTCTGAATGGGTTGCCCGCTTAAGGTTGTAGGCAACGCTTGACCCGGTGCTCCCAGCGCCTATCACGATTATTCTATCGCGTGCACTCATCTTATAGTAGCTCACCGTTCAGGGTTCTAGGTCGGGTATAACCCTGCCCGCTTTGGCTATGATGTCTGGGTGCTTAAATCTTATTCTTAGGACGAGGATCAACACGAGTATGAGGTATGCGGCAACTATTACTGGCAGCGACGCCATGTATCCTGTGAGCCCCGTAAAGCTTAGGGTTAGCGCGAAGATGGTGGCCGCTGTTGAGGCTAATGGTAGAATGTAATGCTTGGTTATGGAGAGGCTTCTTCTCTCTTTTCGTGTGAAGTAGAATGGTACTGAAACGTTGGCTAAAACGTGTGTTAGCAAGTAGCCCACCGTGAGTAGAGCTATGAGGTAGACGGCGGCGTCACCAGTGATCCCTGAGTGTATCCCAAGCCCAAAGTAGAATGTTAAGTAGGTTGCGGCTATTATCACAAGGGCCATCAGCTCGTTAGCGATTATGGCTCCGGAGGGACTCCTATATTTGGGGTGGACCTTCGAAAATATTGGTGGGAGAATGTTGTCTCTCCCCAGTGCGTAAAGACCTCTTGAGGCTGCGTTCTGGATTGCTATGTTGCCCTTCACTAGAGATATGTATGCGACCACGCCAAGGGTGACTAAGCCAGCCACCCCTAAAAGCGTCTTCGCTGCGAGGTAGGTTGGAAATATGGAGGATGAAGCGAAACTCGAAGTTGAGCTGGTCCCCCAGTTCAGCTGGGATGCGTAGATAAAGAGGAGTTCTAGGGCTCCGATCCCCAGGATGCTGAGTACGGCCATCTTAGGAATAGAGCTCTTCGGGCTCCTAGTCTCCTCAGCCAACGTCAGGATGGACCCGTAACCCGTGAAGAAGAATAGGGAAAATATTACTGATAGAGTGAAACTGCTGATTCCGACGGTTGGAGTAAAGGGTGCTAGAAGGGAGCTTGAAGGCGCTGGGTGACCCAGCATGAGTAGCGCCAATACGAATACGATACCCATCTCTAAAGCAGCTGTCCCAACATAAAACCACGATGAAAGTTTAATGCCGAAGTATGGAATTATGAAAATCAATATGAGAGGGATCGGTAGAAAGTAGTATCCCCTAACCGCTACACCGAAAAACTCTAGGAAAATTTGCAGAACCCACGAGCCGAAAGTGAGCTACCCCCGCCTGAAGGCGGGAGCTTCCTGCCTCACCGCCCCACCATGCCTCCTCTTTAACCCTAAGGAGGGTAGGGGAGGTATTGGGCGGAGCTCAACCGCAGGCACACTGGGTGGCACCCACCCTGCTCTTCTTAAGAGAACAAGGGAAGCGTTAAGATCTCGATCCAAGGTGAAACCGCAATATGGACAGTGGAACACCCTGTCCTCCAGTGTTAAACCCTTGTTGATCCCACCGCACAGGAAGCATTCACGGGATGTGTTGTACGCTGGAACAGGTAAAACAAGTTTCCCTCTTTTTACAAACTGCCACTCAAGCAAGGCCCTGAGCTCTGAGAAAGAGGAGTCGTGGAGCCTCATCCTTCTTGTTCTGGTTACGCCTTTCTGGATCAAGCCCTGGACGTTTAAGTCCTCCAGCACTAATAGGTCGTACTCCTGTGCGAGTAGAACCCCGAGTTTAAAGAACAGGTCACGCCTGAAATCCTTAATGTGCTCGTGTTTCTTCGCGAGTCTCCTCTTAGTTTTAAGCCAGTTTTTCGAGAGAAACTTTTTCCTAGACAACGTTCTCTGCAGTACCATGATTCTTTCAAGTGAACGCTCAAGCGGTTTCGGGTTCTCTAGGTACCTACCATCGGAGAGTGTTGCAAGCCTTGTGATCCCCAGGTCGACGCCCACGGCTTTCTTGGGCTCCCCCTCCGATTGCTGCTCCCCGACCTCAGATTCCTCCACTACGAAGATTATGTATATCCGGCCTGAAGAGTTGAGTTTCACGCACACCTGGGACACCCGCTCCAAGGGGAACACCCTGTGTACTATCAAAGTGAAGAAGCCGATTTTACTAAGGCGGAGCCGAGCCCTCCTCTTTTTGTTTTTACCTCGTCCAGCTTCCCTCCAATTAGAAAGCTTCCAGCCACTCTGAGGGTACACCAGGGACAGGTATTGGTGCGACCTCTTTTTCTTCGGTTTGTTAGCAAGCCCATCGAGGAACCTCTGACGTGCCTCGTAGAACCTATCAGCAACCTGCTGCGCAACCTGGGAGTGTAGCGCCTGGAACTCCTTGTTCTGCTTTCTCAGGTCTAAGACGAGCTGTCTCAACTCATTCATACTCATCGTGCGCTTGTTCTTCTCATACTCTTCTTGCTCCGCGTGTAGGAGCGTGTTGTAAAGCTTACACGCTACTTCGAGCTGGGTTTCCAACACCCTCGCGGTTGTTTTTGATGAGTAAGCTCTGAACCTATATGCCCGTACACGCATTACCAAGTGTTTTCCAGACTCGTATTTATACTTTTAGAATCCCCGCCCCTAGAAGGGGCGAGGTTTTGGAAAGTTTATAACCACAGCAGCCGTATTCAGAACCTGATAGAACAGATATATGAATTGGGTGTACACTCCTGTACTCCTGGATATTCCGTTTGCGACGTACCCGTAGTAGCCTCCAGCATGGGGGAACCTGCTCCCCATCTGGATCACCGTGTTGGCCGAAAACAGGACTATTACAAGAGCTATGAGGTATGATAGGGCGGGAGCGTTCGAATACCCGAAGATTTCCTGAATCGTGAATATTAGTGTTGGAAGAGGTGCGAGCTGTGCTAGGCTTTGAAACAGGGATAGCCAAGGGGATATTGCTCCAACCGCCAATTTATTTTCATTCATAGTATAATCACCGTAAGCACGCTTACAAATCGTAAAAATATTTAAACTCTACCTAAAAATTTGGACTGAGTATAGATTGAGGGACTTTAACTCAACGTTTTATATATAGAACTCACGTGTCCTTGCAATGAGTAGAAGTGGTTGCCGACTCTCATCTCTTAATAAGCGTATATGGATACTTGTAGGATGTTGTATCTGGGGCGTGACGGTGGGGGTGGGCTCCCACATCACACCCAAACAAGTCCTCCATCAGTATTTGTAGCCTCGTGATTCCCCCTTCAAAGGCGAGGTTTTGGAAACCTTATAAATTTCGACTAGCCTCTTCATCATTTTGTTTAGGGCAAAAGAATTTCTTCACCAATTAATCCCCATTGGCTGTGGGGTGTAGTGACGTGGTCCCCTCCTCGTGGGGGTGAGCCTCTCCCGCCCTGCGCTTCCTTGCGGGTTTGGTTTAGGTGGGGTGGATTTATTTTTGTGTTTGATTACTGTTTTTTATGCTTGATGCCGATGTTTTAGCTGAGAGGGTTAGCCGCGGCCGGGAGGAGCTTGTGGCCCTCTTGAGGAGGCTTATATCTTTGGAGGGAGGCGACCAGGCGGGGTCCTTGGTTGGCGTGCAGACATTTTTGAAGGATTACTTGGAGGGAGTTGGTCTCAGCGTGGAAACCCATAGCGTGGAGGGCGTTTCAGCTATAACTTCCAGTATTGGTGGGAATCGCCGTGACGGTTTGATCTTGTATTCACATTGTGATGTTGTGCCGCCTGGCGGGTCGGCTAGATGGCTGTATCCTCCCTTTGAGGGTAGGGTTGTCGGCGGCAGGGTTTACGGTAGGGGCTCGGCTGACATGCTTGGCGGCTTGGCCGCTGAGGTTTTCGCTCTCTCTGCTTTGGTTGGCTTCGAGGCTGAGTTTTCAAGGGGAGTGAGCTTTGTTTCGGTTCCTGACGAAGAGGATTGGAGGAGGACTCCTACTGGTTGGGGGTTCTCGGATTGGCTTCTTAGAACTGGGAAGCTCACTGGTGGGGCGTGTATTATGGGTGAGCCAAGCGGTATCGGTGGTGTATGTGTGGGTGAGCGGGGTGACTACTGGGTTACTCTAAGAGTGAGGGGTGACGCTGGTCACGGCAGTCTGGCGGTGTATGGTGATAACGTGTTCGTCAGGCTCTTCAGGGCTCTAGACGAGCTACATAGGGCGGTGTGCTCCCACGTTGCCCTCCCACCACCTGAGGTTGCGCCTCTACTTGAGGATTCGTATCCAGTTTTAGCTGTGGAGCTCGGTGTGCCCGTAGCGGAGCTTCGGGCTAAGAGGATGCTTGAATCCCCCAGCATGAATGTTGGTAGGGTTCGTGGCGGTGTTATGGTCAACGTCCTGCCTGACGAGTGTGAGGCGGAGGTAGCATTCTGTGTGCCCATAGGTATGACGTGGAGAGAGCTGCACAACAGGGTTCTGAGCACCCTGAGATCAAATGGGCACCGAGAGGTTGAGCCATCCGTGGTGGAGGGCTCCCAGAGCGATCCAAGCTATACTCCCCCTCAGAGCAGGATAGTGGGCGCCCTCTCTGAGGCTGTAAAGGAAACTTTGGGGGATCGCCCAAAGGCGTATGTGACCCAAGCCACGAGTGACGCCAACGTGTTCAGAGCGCACGGAATACCCACATGCCTGTATGGTCCGGGCCATATGGGTGTGGCTCACTGCTTCAATGAACACGTGGATATAGAAGATATAGTTAGGGCCGCCCAAGTATACGTCAGAACAATCCTCAAATACTGTGTCCAAAAATAGTGTAACACTGTGGTGGGGAGGCTACCCTGATGTGCGCATCACACGTGGACACCTGAGCCCAACAGATGCCAACGCAGAACTCTACGTTTGGGTGTCCCAGCCCACCCTCTAAGGCCTCCACCATGTTAGCCTATATTGAACCCTTAAAGTTGGGTTTGTATATTGTTGAACACCGTTTGGGCGTCTTTCCGAGTAACACTAGCGGCGCTGGTAGGACTACACTCAGAGTAGGTGAGCTACTCGACCCTGAAGGGCGAGGCTTTGGAGGCTTTATAAAACAAGCGTGCTACCACCAACAATCACCCTCCCCAAGGGGGGAGGGGAGGAAGAATAGAAAGAGAGGTGGGCGGCATTATACCAATTACCCATTCGGAGCCAAACTCCCAGTCAGTGTCAAACCCCTCCACAGGGCATAATCTCGGTGAGTTTGACCGAATTTAACGAGGCGTGTCCTATCCCTCAATCCAGACGAACCATGCGGTTCAAAACCCACTAATCATTCACCTACCATTAGTACCCCTATTCCCGCCCCTATGAAACTAACAGGTAGATGGGTGGGTGATGGTGCAGTCCAAGCATGGAGGCCACCTCTTCGGATGCTACTGCCCACTTGGACAATGTGTAGATAAATGGTCTACGTAGGGGCAGCCAAGTACGAACGAGCTCTGATGATCCACGTATCATGGCTTGTTGTGTGCCCAAATATTAGTGATTTGAATAGTGTTTTGTTTGTTATGCTCCATTGTTATTTTTTCCTAGGGTGACTCTCAGTTTAGAAAAGTTTTTATAGGTGCTTGGGTTTTTGTTAGAGAAGTATTATGGGCGGCAAACCAAGTGTGCCGTCTAAGGTGTTCGCAAGGGAAGCCACGGGGCTTGTTAAGGAGGTCAGTGGTTGGGCGTCCTTTATGGCCACGTGGTTCCTAGTGACCGGTGGTGTACCCATTTTTATCATAACTTACTATTATGTATATCCTGGAGCCAACTTTCTGTTGGCGTTTGTGTTGGCATTACTACCAACACTGGCATTGGCGGGTCTCTACACTGTATTCAGCGTGTCGATGCCTCGCTCGGGTGGTGACTATGTGTTTGTGAGCAGGGGGTTGCATCCGTTTCTCGGGTTTGTTAACTCGTTTTCGCTTGCTGCAGCCTTCCTCATCTCGCAAGGAGTTTACGCAGCGTTTTTGGGATACTATATTGGCTACCAACTGTACACTCAGGGTATAATATCCGGGTCGACTTCGCTGCAATCTCTCGCATCCACGGTTGAGACACCTGTTCACCTGTTCGTGGTAACAATGATTCTCTTAGTGTTCATATACACACTGGCAATCCTGAGGCCGAAGTATTCTTGGGGCACGGTGTACTGGGTTGGCGTGGCTTCTCTTATTTTGACGGCTATAATGTTCGCCACCCTAGGATTCATCAATGTGCACACGTTCGCCACCAAGTATAATGGCTTTGTGACAGCTAATAATGCAACTCTCACCAGTGAGGGCTATACGAATATAACAACCTACCAGCAGACGATTGTGGCTGGCGGTTGGTCTCCTCCTAAGAGTGTTCTTCTCGCAACCCTCTCAGTGTTCCCACTCGCATGGTACAGTTATACGTGGTATACGCTGCCAAGCACTTGGGCTGGTGAGATAAAGCAGGCTAAGAAGAGTATACCCATAGCCATACTTGGGGCTACACTGTGGATAGCGGCCTACTACCTGCTTTTCCTATTCCTCGTGAACCACGCGTTCGGCCAACCATTCCTCACATCTTGGTCAGAGCTATCAACAAACAGTAGCTACGGGTTACCTTACACCGTTAGTACCTATATACCCTTCTTCATACAGATTGTTTATAAAGCGGCGCCGCTTAGCATCATAGCCTTCCTCGCACTGTTTCTACCCAACCTGATGTCTGGTCCACCACTCACAATAGCGGCTACCAGGTATATCTTTGCGTGGAGTTTCGACAGGGTTCTGCCTGAGAGAATATCTAGTGTTAGTGAGAGGCTACACACTCCTATAATAGCCACTCTAATAGCCTTCGTGGTTGCAACGCTGGGGGCGGTGCTCATCATATTTTTCCCGCAAGCAACCCCGGGTGTGATTGTGCCAATCTTCACGTTCGGCTACATTCTACCGGCGCTCTCTGGACTACTCTTCCCATACTTGAGAAAGGACCTCTACGAGGCAGTGTTCGTCGTGAAGCGTAAAATCCTCGGTATACCCGTCGTCACCTGGCTAGGTGGGGTTTCACTTGTATCCCTGATAATCGGCACCTACAGCCTGAGAATCGGGGGCTTCATGAACTTCACACTACCCGACTACATCTTCTACGCCCTGGCCTACGGTGTGGGAATAGTGATATTCGTGGCCTCCTACTACTATAGGAGAAGACAGGGCGTCGACATCACACTGGCATTCAAAGAGATACCCCCCGAATAAAACACCTTTTTACTTTACTGAACGCTCTCCACAAGCATTCAGATACTCCGTTTCGCATCGCCCACACGGATATATGATTCGTGCTTGATTGAGTTACGTGGTTATAGGTTTATAGTAACTTGAGGTAGAGCGGCAGATGAGGCTTATTAGAAAGTGATGAGAAACAGGAATCAGCTATTAGTCCAATGTGGTTAAGTCTGAGCACCGTGAATATCAAGGTGAAAAATTATAAATACTGGTAACGAGTAGCCTGAAAAGAATGAGAAGAGGATTGTTGCTGTATCACCAATATGGGAGACTATTGGATAAAACATCATTACATTGGATTGAAAAAGGTTGCCTGTGGATTTTGCATCGGTAATTGGGTATTGTGAATGCAGTTTTCGAGAATAATTGATCAGATGAGCCACTTTTCAGGTATTTACCACCTCTGGGAGAAAATGCTACCTTCCTCTATATTTGGTAGCCTACCTATATTGAATTTAGAGCTATTATAGGGATTGTATGCAGCTGAAGTTAGTAGTCGGATACTAGTTTTATGGGGGTTTTACAGTGGGTTTATATGGGTTTTCGTGGTATTTGGTTCGAGGTTATGCCGCCCCTTCGTCTTGGGAGTGTTGATGGTAAGCCGTTTGATGTTGATGCGGATGTTGTGG
>Ga0081529_119918_pt1 | contig 37350 bp, 38 predicted proteins | sample EchGeymetagenome_FD_71012 | JGI IMG/M metagenome (GOLD analysis project Ga0081529, IMG submission 71012) | Ferrous microbial mat and aquatic microbial communities from Echinus Geyser, Yellowstone National Park, USA - transect B T=78-80 C v2... ...
TTTTTTCATAGCACAGGGGCTCAGTTTTTTTGGTTTTTGCATAATTTTTTGTTTTTGCAGTTTGGGGGATTATGTGGATAAATTTGATTTTTCACAATAAAATAGGAGCTCAATAAATTTGATTTTTTGCATAATTTTTTGGATATATATAGATTAAATAATTTTGATTTTTTGCATAGAGATGGATAAATAAATTTTTTATAAATAATTAGTTTTTGTACTCCTACTTAACAAAAGGAAAGAAAAAGGGAAAAGAAAGAGAAAGAAAAAAAAGAAAAAATTAGTCTATTGTCTTACGTGGTGCCGGATGTGCTATTAAATAATATTGTCCGCTGTATAAATCGACCAATTTTTCTTTGTGATCAGGACTTGAAATTCTTACAGTCACATGTTCAGGGATATACAATAAATATACTAAACCCGGAGTAGCATACAAACGATATAATTTTATATCAACATTGGTTTCTAAAGTATGATTATATATCTGAATATTCCTTACTGTTTCAAACTCATCAGGCCTGGTATATTTCGGTGGAGGAGAATTATAAATTTCTAAATGTCCTTGTTCTGCAACTTGGTCAAATTCCAACAATTGACCTTTACTGTATTCATCGTAAATTTCTATTGAATAATTATCGTAGCTAATTAGTAATTTTGAATTTGTTAAACCATGATTTTCCAAAGTTGCCATGATAAAACTTTTCATACTTTCTATATCTCTACTAATTTTTTTTCTTGAATAAACTGAAATTACAGACGCTATAGGAGTATAATATATGCCTCTAACTTCTCTTAACTTTTCATTTCTTAATTCAACACAACCTTCAAAAGTCAGCTCTGATCTTGATGTATATTTTGTACAATCCACAAAATGATCCGAAATTAATGAAATTTTTTCAACTTCACCATATTTTGTCTTTAACATAAAAACATCGGGTAAATACCTAATTTGTTTTAAAATTTTAACTTCATACTTTGTTTCTTTCACTTCTTGCGTGTCTACTTGTTTTTGTTCTTCCTGATTTCCTTCTTGACTTTGAATTTGGGATTTTTCTTCTGTTTGTTCGGGGTTTTCTGTCATTTTTCTTACCCGTATACATATACCCTAGTGTGTATATAAATTTTACGTAAAATAATGTGTAAGTAATGCGTATAGTTTTATGTGTATATATACGCATAATAATAATACGTGTATGAAAAATGTGTAAAATGCATGTGTAAAGTGTGTAAAAGGTAAACAAAAAAGGTAAATAAAAAATTACTTATACTTTACTTTGTTATTCGCTTCGACTACTCTTTCTCCTAGTTCAGTTAAAGCGTATTTCCTCTTCTCCTCTCTAACTAACCCCATTTCAACTAGCTTGTTTATCCTTTTCCAGGCAGTTGATTTAGGTATTTTAAGTTTTTCACTTATCGAAGTTATACTCCCATACCTCATCTCTTTAATTGCATTCAATAACCTGAACTCCTCTCTATGGAGATTTGAGATTGTTGTCACGTCCTGGACTGTAAAACTCATCCTTGTTCCCTTTTCTGGCTCAGGGTAAATAAAGACTTGGAGCCTTTTTTGTTGAAAGTCTGCAGCTATCATGCACGCTATTAGTATTTCCGTATCCAGTACCCTCATCCCTCCTCCCAAGGAAACTATAATCTTTTCACCGCTAATTGAAATGCTGTCAATCAGTTTCCTGATACTTAGAATAGCCTGGAAGAAGTCGTTATACTCTACTTCAACTTTCTTCAACTCATTGAGACCTCCCAGTTGAGCAACCTTTTTCACCTCGCTTAAAGCCGTCTCCACTCTCTGGTCTTTCTCCCCCTTGGGAACTATCAAGTAGACTTCCTTGAGGTTTGCAAAACCTGAGTCCATCATTGCCCTTATTACAGGCCTTATATCAAATCCCAAAGGAGCTATTATGTAAGTCATAAATATAGATCCTCTTAAGAGTTAATAGAACTTGTGTACAGATTAATGAATTGTTTACCATCATGTAAAAGCTAATTATAAAGTTTATTAATCAGTAAACCTTTTTACAACGCTAAGAAATTTAAACCCCCAGTTAATCTATATTTATGCAAGGAGAAACTGTTGTGGAAAAATTTAGGGGGATAATATCGTTGTTGAGGTTTTTCGTGGAGGACCAGAGGTACTCAATAGTGGATAGGTTCTCCCAAGCCTTATCAAAGGATGTAGCAGAGTCCTCAATTTACGAGGCCTTGAGAATAATAGAGTCCCTGAAGAACAATGCTGTGAAAGTAAAGATGGAAGTCACGTGGAGGTCTGGAAACGAGGTTAAATCAAAGGTATACGATTTAACTTGCTGCGATTACGGTGAAGTAATAGAGGAGAGAGTCTACCCAGGCATAAGGGGGAAAATAATTAGCGTAGAGCCCAACAGGAAAGAAATGATTGGGAGGAACTACTATTGCGTCCAATGCCCCCAGACTCCAAGTGAAGAAGAACTAAAGCAATTTCTAGAGAAGATGGAAAAGGATCTAACGATTTGCAGGGAGCTAGGAATATTAGCATATGGTGAGGAGTGAATGTTCCTCTCAGTTTCAGCTAGAATACTCCTCAACAATGAGTCCCTTAACATGGTGGAGAGCATAGGGAACTTTGTGAGGCACAGGAGGGCACCAATAGTTGTTTTAGATAAAGGGAAGGAGACCATAAAGTATGTTCCAGCAATAAGCGGAGAATCCATTGCTCATGCCTATCAAGAAATACTGGCCAGGCTCGCTTTAGGGCAAAAGTTAAATGTATGCGATAACTGCAGGAACGGGTACTTCATAAAGCACTCTGACGACAAGATATTCGAGGAGTGGGCTAGTAAAGCCAAAGATGGAGGGGAGTTAGAGAAGGAAGTAATAGCTCACTGTGTTGTAGAGGACATAGGGGGATTTCTATACGCTGGAAAAACCCCTGTGAAGAGGACTTCTAGGTTCAGCGTAGGTTATATGATCCCTTGCTTAGACGCAGTCGGGAGCTCAGCGATAGAAGGGCAGTTCCACGTTAGGTATGCCGAGAAGAAAGAGCAGCAGTCAATATTCATAAACGAGGTGGGTTCAGCTATATACTCTTTTGGCTTTAACATTGACTTGGGGAATATAGGTGTTAGCAGTTTGAACGCTAGTAAAGTAATAGGGGAGGACGAGTTAGGCAAGAGGAGGGAGTTGGCAGTTAAAGCGCTTTCCCAGTTGTTGAGTAACTTGGATTTCGGTGGAAAGAGGTCTAGGTTTAACCCTAATGGAGAAGTCCTCAGTGCAGTTGTAGTCATTTCAAAACCCTACATCATAACTGCTAGCCCCCCTAATTACAGGAGTTACATATGCGATACCTTACTCAAAGTGAGCAAGGCAGTGAAAGTCATGAATTCTGGGAATACGATGACAAAGGAAGAGGTGAGAATGGTTTACTACGATAGCGGAAAGGAGGAGTTGTGCAAAATAGGGGAAAGGGAAGAGGGGGTAAAGGAAGTAGTAAAGGCCTCTAACCTCCCAGAACTCTTCGAGAAGGTAATAAATGTTTTAAGTGGTCAACCAAATGAATAGAATTCTCTTAGTAGAAGGGAGATTTTTATGGGGTTTTTCCGTAAAATATCCTAAACAAACTGCTTACCAGGACTCCTATTTATTCCCCCCTCCGACAACTCTAATAGGGGCTTTAGCATCTCCATATTTAAGGCCTTTAAGATATGGAGAGGTTTTCTTCGATGGAAAGGAGGCTTATAGTTCAGTTGCAAAGCTAATAAAGGAGGGGTTGGTAACCTATGCGTCTTCTGGTTTAATAGGGTCTTACATAGTGAAACACTCAGACATGCTGAGGAACATAGCTATCCCCTACATGCATTCAAAATACAAAGGGGACTACAAGTATCATTTCGCAGTCCAGGCAATGTCCAGGGTCTTCACATACTATGGGAAGGCAATCCTAATTTACAAAACTAACGGTAGTGAGGATTTGCTTAGGGCTGCATGGGGGATATCCTCAATAGGTTCAAAGGAGGGTCTATTCTACGTTGATAACGCTGATTACGTGGATTTCTCTGAAATTGGGGAGGAAGAAATTGAAACGCCCTTCACTGCACCTGACGAAGTTGCTGAGTGCTATAACAACTGCACTAAAATAAAGGTATGTGAGATATCTGAGGAGAGTTATTACAACGAGGAATGCAAGTATATTAACTACATAATACCTACAATTGAGTTGAGGACGTCCACTATGAGGTTGGGGAGGAAAGGGGATGGCAGGGTTATCAAGTTCAATTATAATGGAAAGGAGTTCAAAGCCATAATACCTTAGGGGGATAATGTTGGAATGCGATGCAATAGCTAGCTTCCCATTACCTGAGGAAGGGGAGTTCTCCCATGCATTAGTGAAAACCTCTGCGTACCTCTTGAAAGGAGTTCAGATAAGGGGGAATTCACTTGAAATATGTGATAGGAGGGAGCTAATAAGCTCAATAAGGAATTACTTCCCAAAGGAAGAGGGGAAGCTAAGGGTTCATGGAGTAAGACCTATAGGGAATGACGGAAAATATGAACTAATAAAGAAGATAGGAAGTAAGATTAACTCTAACATAGGGAACGATGCAGGCGAGCTAATAGAGGCGTTTATTCAGTTCTTGGAGAAAAGTGACGGTAAAAGGATTAACGAGGCACTAAACGAAAAGGTAACAACGCTTTCAATGCTTAAGGCCAATTTCTATTATCATGGGAAGTTGTTTGGAGGGGTAAGAGAGGGTTTAGTTCCTAAGGAGAGTGAGGTAGGGGTCCAGATATTTTCAATAATTGGCTTGGGCCTCAGCTTCCTCTCCAACTCAAGTCTAGGTTATCATTATTTGCTCCTCCCAGAAAACATAGGTGAGATGATAATGGAGAAAGTGGTAAACGGATATAAGAGGGTAAAGGAAGTCCTAAGTAATAGGTTACTCCTAGAGGCACCGTGGCCTGTTAAAATATTGAAGGTCTCTTGTGAGCTCGTGTTGAACAACATGAAGGGGGAATTAGTATATGAGGATTTGGTATACGGTTATTTATACACAATGCAAATAGGTCAAAGGGCAACAATCCTCTCAGCAGAACCCTTGGTTACTGAGGGTTTAGTTAAGTTGCTCTCCTGGCTTAGTTCAAATGGTGGGGAACACTACGTAAAAGACTTGAGCATGGTCTCTAGCTTGACATCTCACATTATAGGGGAAGTGATGGGGGGGATCTTCGCTTCGTTCATTAATGACATTTTACTATATTCAAGGACTGGATCACTTTTCTCATTATATAAAGCCATTTCAACTATAAGGAGGACTTCTAAGGCTGTGGGAGAGAGGGGCGAGCACTCAATCAAAGTCGTCTCTATTTATAACAAAGAGTTTAAAGTTAACGAGGAGATAAGCGAGGTCTTGGATCATGTAGCTAAAGGGCTCTCGAAGTTAATCAGGGAGTGAACATGGAGAGGATTCTCAACAATTTAGCAGAAGAGGTTTTAGGGAACGCCATAGAAAGCGCTAAACCGTATTTAATATATGAGTCTCCGACTTCATACGGGAAGACCTCCTCTACCTTCAGGTTCTATAAGTTACTCGAGTCAAGAGGGGAAGTTTATTCCCACATTCATGTTTTGCCGATGAGGTCGATAACTTACGAGGTCTACTGCAAGACATTGAAATCTATTAGAGGGGAAGTAGAGGAGTGCAAGGGAATCCAAAGAGATAACTACATTTCAAAATACGTTAATGGCTTAAGTGAGGAAGATATTGGATACCAGTCAATGGATTTAATAGATGAAGGAAAGAGCCCCTTTTTCCTTAGGAGGGTAATAATAACTACCTTCAACAGCTTCTTCCATAATTTGACTAGAGTTTCAATAGGGGAAATCATGAAGAGGCAGAGGCACTTCGAGACCCCTAGGCTCTCAATATTTACCTCAAGTGTAGTATTAGATGAAGCGCATTTATATGGAGAGGAAAGTAATGATGATAAGAGCATGTTCACTGCCTTCCTTGCTGCAATAAAAATACTCAGCAATTCCAAGGTGCCCTTTATAATAGAGAGCGCAACCATCCCAGACTCCTTGAGGGTAAAAATAATGGAGGAGTTAAATTCGAAGGTAAGCATAGTGCGGTTCGTCTATAAAAAGAGTAAATGTGATGAGAAGTTAAATGAGGTAAAATCGAAACGTGAAGTGAACTACGTGGAGTGCTATGATGAGGAGTTCTCAAAGAAGTGCTTGGACTCAAAATGGGAGACAAAGCTAATCTCGGAAAATCAGTTAGTTAAAGACGCTAGGGAATCAATAGATAAAGGGGAAAAAGTGCTAATCGTAAGGAACACGGTTAAAGATGCAGTGGAGACTTATAAGAAATTAAAAGAGCTCAACTGCGAGGTCCTCTTGATCCACGGGAGGTTTAAGGAGTCAGATAAGGTAAGGAGGATTAAGGAGATTGAGGAGAAAGCTGAAGGTAAAAGGCCTTTAATTGTTGTTGCAACCCAAATTATTGAGGCTGGGGTGAACATTAACATGGATGTGTTAATAACAGATAAAGCCTCTCCCTCTAGTTTAATACAAAGGGCCGGGAGGATTAATAGAGGCATTGAGGGAGGTAAGACTGGGGAGGTATATGTAATTGAAGACGTAGAACAAAAGATTTACGATAGGGAGAGTTCTGAATGCTTCGTTAATCTAATGAAAGAAGTAATCGAAGGGGGAAGGAAGATTGACTGGAGGTTACCTAGCTACGAAGACATAGAGGTTAATGGTGAGAAGAGGGCAAGCTTCCTAAAATTACTCAATGAATGCTATAAAGAAGACTTCGAAGTAAATTATGAAGTCTACCAAAACATCATAGAAGTAAGTAAACCCATAAAACCGGAGAGGAGGAAAATAGAGAAGTTACTTAGGGAGAACGTAGTTTACGGTACTGTGCTCATCCCCTTGTATTTCGGGGAAGAACCTGAGAGCCTTAGGGGTGTAATGAACGATTCCGTTCAGGTATCCTTGGATTTCCTAAGGGGGAGACAAGGAGAAATAGTTAAGAGGGAGAAAGGAAAAGTCAAGATAGTCGTAATAGATAAGGAAAGGTATGAGAACGCAGATTGGACTTTAAGGGTAGAGGAATTGGATGAAGAGGAGTTCAAGAAGTTAATAAACGTTAAGGGGAGTCATAAAGGGGGACTGAAGCTGAACTCAAATGTAGTTGCAGTTTACGGGAACAAATACGAGGAAGAGGTGGGTTTAGTTTAGCGAGATATATGCGTATTGTAACTCAACATTAGTGAGCCATTCAATAGGGACAGTTAAGGTAATTAATGAGGTTAAGGGTCTCAGAAAAAGGGCTGAGGTAGTAGCTAAGAGGATTGACCCTAAGAACCAAGAGAACTCCTTTTATCTCGTCTTATTGTCAGCTGCCTTACATGATATAGGTAAGGGGGGTGAAAAATACCAACAATCAGTTAAATTAGAAAACGGTGAATGCAAGGCGAGCTTCTATATGCATGAAGTGATCTCCTCCTCGATCATCTTTGCAGCACTTGAGGAAATGAATGAGAAAGAGATAAGGGAGCTCTTCAACTCCGAGAACTACCACGAGAAGGCGTCAATCTTAGTCTATTGTCCACTCCTCCACCACTACTCTATGGATAGAATAGAGGAGTTTTTAAACAGGTCTTTCAGCATTTTAAATTATTCAGGCCCAATAGTGAAGGGTTTAAGTGATGCGATAGAAGTTATATTAAGAGGAGGAGGCTTTATGAGTAAACCTAACGTGAAACCCCTTTCAGATAAAATAATAAGTATAGTTAAGGGTTTAGAGGGAAATAGGGAAAAACTAGAGGAAAAAGTGAGGAATTTAAAGTGTAAGTTCATAGTTAGAGGTAAGTTAAGAAATATAGCATTAACGCAGTCGTATTACCTTACTTCATTAGTTTCCTCAACATTGGGTTTAATAAACATTGCAGACACGTTAGAGGCCTCGTGCTCTAGGAAGGTTAAAGAAAATTTAGGTGAACAAAGGAAGAGGAGGTATTCGGAGCAATTGTTAAGTGAACTAAACGAGAGGGATTTATGTGAGAGGTTGGACAGTAAGAGAGGTATTTAAGGTGTTTGCAATGCTTAGATTCCTTAACGTTCAAAGAAGAAATGGAAATACCTTTGTTCACTGATTAGTAAAAAAGTCACTCGAAAAGGGTATTTGATCCCAGACAATTAAAAATTTAAACTTTCCCGCTATTTTAGTTACACGAGAACATGAAGAAAATCTGGATGAATAATCCAGGTGTTTATTACTTGATTGTTAGAGCTAGGGAAGTCCTTGGGCAAGAGGTCAAACATTCCCTCGAATACAGGGATTACCTAATTTTCCTGGAGGCATTTCCGTTCGCGGTAAGGAACAAATATACTATACTTAAAGCGAGGGAGAAGAGGTTGAGGGACTTAATAGAGGAGCTCAATAATTTCGTTGAGGACATTAATGAACTTAAATTGACAAAAAAGGGGTTTCTAGCTTACTCAGTTTACTTCCTCCTCAGGTTTAGGAGGACTAAAGCTATCATGAGAATTCCGTTAAGGGGTAAGGTTTTCGAAACAAATTATGAGCATAAAGTGAAGCACTTGAGGAGGAAGGTGATGAGGAAGGAGATAGTAAATTCAAAGGACGTTTTGGGCTTTTGGAGGAGGAATAGGAGATACGCAAAACTTATAATTTTATGTAGAGAAGTAACTGAGGAGGCGATGGAACTGGCATCAAAGTTAGGCGTTAGGATAGAGAAGGACTCTTGAGGTGAGAATAATGGAGGAACAAGGCAAGGGAGGAGAAGGGAAGATTCTAGGGTTAAGAAACATAGTGTTTAAGGAAGGTAATGAATGGGGGCCTTATGAATCTATTAAGGATCTATGGATGAGAGGAGTGATGTTAGAGCAGAAGAAGCTCCCAAGGAGCCTGTAGTTTGCGATGTCTTAGCTTACTACGTTCCTTATACTCATGATAGAAATAAATGGGGTATATACTTTGTGAAAGAAACAATTAATAGAGATTTTGGAAGATTAAGTGAATACCTAAGTCAAACTAAAAATATAACGGGAATTGAGAAGGGTCTTGCCTTATATCTATACGTACCTCTTATCTTTGTCCACGAATTTACTCACCACGTTTTTGAGGATATGAAGCTGTCCAAAGGAAAATACAAGTATGACAAGAGCGAGGAGAGAGTTTGTGAGTACACTGCATTACCATAACTGAAGCAATATTAAGTTCTAACATTGCATATTACGACGTTATTCATTTTCATCATTTTCATCATCATTTTCATGGACCTTCATATATAATCGAATCAGCTAAATTATTAACTCAAAAAACGTGGGAAACGCCTCGAAAATACTCACCTATATATGCGGTTACCTTTTGCCAGGGCTCTTTCTTGATCTCGGATATATTAATCGTATTCTTCTAGATGATTGGCATACTATTATTACTCATGTTAATGCACATTATGTAAAGAAAGCCCTCTCCATATTATATTATTGGTGGGGACATGATAAGTCATCTGTGTATCTCCCAAGGTTACCAAAGCTTAACTATACTTCGTTTAAATATTACCTCTTCCAAAACATGATACCTGGATTAGATTCGTAGTTTTATAATAATAGGAATATGATGTTAGATAGCATATATGATAGGACGTACATTGATTTCAATACTCAACAGAAGAGAACTGAGTGTTAGAATAAAAGGTTTAAATTATCTTATTTTTCGCCTAAAACGAAGTGCACAGGTCTCTTCTCTAAAATTGACTTCCCGTACTCAACTGTTTCCTTGTAATCCAACGAGTTAATAAACTTCCTAAAGGACTCCAGGCTTTCCCACTTAGTGATTATTAAGTAGTCAGATGGATCTTCGACGTTTTTGTAGATTTTAGCCTCTAACATCCCTGAATTGCCTACATGTCTTACTACTTCCCTAAACCTCTCCTCAAACTCAATCTCCCTTCCTTTCTTCACTTTATAATTAATACCAACATTAATCATAACTCTCTTTACCCATCTCACTTATTAAGTATTTATCATTGCACTGAAAGTTTAGCATTTACTAATGAGTTTAACTTCTCCTTCGTTTTCAGCCTCCTCAACTCAATCAATTTTTCCACCTAATCCCTCCCAGGGTTTAACATTATTCGTGAAGGTAGTTAATATGGTCAGTATTAGAGAGGAGAGAGAAGAGAGCTCAAATATTAGGGAAAATGAGTAGTCAGATGGTAGGAACTTAACAATGTATAGCCCGTTAAGGTTGAAAACAAGTGGGGATTGGTACGTGCTCATAACTGCGCCTGCTATTGCAGGCCCAACAGCGCCTCCCATGGTTCTGAAAACTGTATTCATCGCTGTCCCCACTCCCATTACTTTGTTACTTATTGAAAAAATGAGTAAGTTTACTAGTGAAACGTTAAGTACAGTGGCCCCTATCATAGTCATCATTGCTACAATTAAGTAGTTACCTAATCCTATAGATGGCCCACTTAAAGATAAAATGCTCTGAATTAAGAATGAAAAGGAAGTTATTATACTTCCCGAGATGATTAGAGGTTTAGGCCCCATTTTGGATACTAGTGCCCCTGAGATTGGTCCAACTAATAACTGGATGATTCCTAAGGGGAATAAGGTTAAGCCTGTTGAGAGTATGTCAAGTCCAAACCCTACTGGATTAGGGAGCTCGAAGAGGAAAGTTAAGGTCTGGTAGCTCATGAAAAGGGCGAAACCTGCCATAAATGCAGCCAAGTTAGCCACTAAAACGTTTCTCTTCTTGAGTATGTTCAACGAAAGCAAGGGGTTAGGTACCTTTCTCTCTATTAATCCAAATGAAATGAAGGATGTGAGTGACAACAAAATGAAGGAAATTGTTTCCCCTGAGAGCCACCCCCAAGAAGGTGCTTCCGATACCGCTACCAAAAGGAGGCCTAGTCCAAGTCCAAGTGTAGAGGAGCCTAAATAATCAATTTTCATATTTGAATTCCTAAACCTTGACTCCCTTATTTCCTTGGACGTTAGAAAAGCTAAAATTACTACAAAAGGGATAACTGAATGATATGTGAACTGCCAACCAAACGATTGAGAAATATAAGCTCCCAAAGGTAGTCCTATAGCGCTTCCCACCCCAAACATTGCGCTCACAAGTCCTTGGGCTCTAGGAACTAGCTTAGGTGGGAACTCCTCCCTTATTAGGCTGAAAGCTAGAGGAAACATCCCTAGCCCTAGACCTTGTATTGCCCTGAAGAGTATTAAAAAGGAGAATGTAGGCGAAAAACCAGTTAACGTTACTGCAAGTGCATAGAGCCACATGAGGACAGTTAATACCCTCTTTTTACCGTAAATGTCTCCAAGTCTTCCTATTATAGGATTAAAAGTAGTGCCCGTTAGAAGGTAAACAGTTATAACCCAGCTCACTAGGGACTCATTAACTCCAAACTCGTTTTCAATTGTTGTTAGGGAAGGTATAAGCATGGATTCTGTATATAGCACAATAATTGCCAAAGGAGCTAGTATTGTCATAGCTTTATAAGCATACCTCTTGTCATATTCCATGAATTCATTAGTTATTGGAAAAGCATATAAGGCTATTCTTCTTTATTAACATAATAAATTCTCGTTTTATTTAACCTAGCGATTTCATTAAGGTAGTTAATTAAGTTTCAGTTCTCTGAATCCAATCTTATAATTGATAGGCTTTCCGATATTATTCTATTCCTTAACCTCCATAAAATGTTTCTCCACGCCTCAATTAACTCCTCTTTAGTCACCTTCATCTCGTTTTCCCTTGATATTACTCTTAAACTGTTAATGCATGTATCCCTCATTGGGCATTTATCGCATTTATCAGGTTCAGCTAATGGTAGGAAACCTATTAGGGATTTACTATCACTAATATATATAATCCCGTCCTTCAAAACAATTTTATCCTCCTCTACTTCATATGGAAAAGCAACCTTGAAGTTAATAGCGTTCTCCCATAATAAACCAACAGTTTTCAATTTTTTGACTGCAAAATAAAAGTAGCTCTTACTATTTTCCCCTTTTTCATGTGAGGAAAGCGCTTTAAAATATATATCTTGGTCGACTAACTTCCTGAAGAGGTTATATTTTAAAAACACGGATTTCCTATCAACGATAGTCCTATTAACAGAGTTTATCCTTATTAGACAGGAATTTTCATTAATCATATTATCTGGTTCGCATTATATGTAAAAAGTTTATGTTTAAATTTACCCCTACTTGTATTGCTTATTACATAATTATTCAACTATAAATATTTTCCCCCATGTTTTCACATACAAAACATGTTTACGTCTAAGCAATTCCTATTTTAATTTCATTAAACTTCATTACCTTTACACGAGATCTAACCTCGAGGATGAAAGGGCTCTTAATCAGTTCAATGTTAAAAAGTAATAAATTGGAATATATAAAATTAATTGGGCACATATGGAAAGAAAGAAGATGACAATAATAATTGTCGCAATAGCTTTATCAATATCCATTACATCCATGTTTATCCAAATTCCGTTGGCCCAGACTTCCCCTCAGATAATTGCATATAAGGTTACGGGAAAAGCCAATTTAGGGAACCCTGGGTCTGAGCAGTTTTGGGGAAATATACCTTGGGCTAACGTTACCTTATCCAGCAACCTTCAGGGAGTACCGACTTCTGGCTTAACGCCTTACCTATTAGTTAAGGCAGCGTGGAACGGGAGCTATCTATTTGTGTTAATGAGATGGCCTTCCCCTAATCCTGCATTTGATACGTGGTCTGCTGCAGCAGCTTCCTTTGTTCCTCCATCTCTTCTATCCAAAACGACTAAAAATGGTATAGCAGATTGGCAGGAGTTAATGCCTGGAACAACTTACAATATATCCCAAAACTACAGTAATTTCGTTTCGTACGTAAATGGAAACCTATATAAGGGTAGGATAGTCCTTAACTATCAAGGACTGAGCATTCCATTACCCAATGACACCTCAATAATGATAACTACTAACCACACTATTTTAGTTCCAGACAACAGGGGTTTCCAATGGCTCTTCGATAATTACGGTCTATTTTATGGGTATTACGTTAACAGTTCATGGTATTATCCAGATAGGGCAGCTATAATGTGGTACATGGGAACTGGGAGTAACCCAGGGGACTGCATGAATGTCGGTGGGGATTACCCAAACGAGAACTTTGATGGATACGTAATACCAAAAGTAGGTGGATCCCTATCTTCAGGGCCTGCAAGCATCTGGATGTGGGTCTCAGGTGCTACATGGAATTCAAGTGAAGACCCTGCATTCCAGATAAATATGTGGAGTAATACTTCAATAACTGGTTTAAACTATACGGATCAAGGGAATCACGGATTTGCCGTTCCATTATATACAAACCAAACTGCCCTCTATGAGGTAGATACTTCAGGGATTTGGTATCCTCCAGTTCAACAGGGAGGCTTAAATGGATCATTATTCTATATATGGACAGGTGCCAATTGGAGTAATGGGTATTGGACTCTTGAGTACATTAGACCAATGACTACCCCTAGTTATTTGGCGTACTACGAACCTCAATTCCAAGTAGGTAAGGAATACGATGTGGCCTTCGCTATATGGCAAGGTAAGGAAGGGGAAACGCTCTTCGATAAGTCAATAACATCGAGTTTCCTTACACTATACATATCTCAACAAACCCCTCCAACTTCGACTTCTTACTCCTCTTCAACATCATCTACAACGCTCACTAACTCCTCCACTATAATTCCTTCTCAGGCTATAAACGCCGTGACATTAACTGTAACAGTAATGGGTACTATAATAGCCATAATAGCATTAGCTATCCTGTATTTGGTATACAGGAGATGAGGCTCATTGAAAAGCTTTGAGAAGGTTAATAACCTCCCCCTAATTACCCTCTTCTTTTTAGGGGTTTTACTCCAATTTCTCTTTAGACAGTCCGTTATAACTTTACTTCCAATACCCCTACACTTGAACTTTCTAGGGTATTTAGGTTTAATAGGAACCTTTGGGACGTTCCTTGAGCTCTCAATGCTAATTTCCCTATCCTTTATTCTCACAAAGCTGTCAAAGTTAATGTATTATGTAGCGTTCTTCACTCTAATATCCTCTTTGCTCCCCTTTATTTACCCACAATACTATGCGACACCACAATGGAAGTTCATTATAGTGTTCACTATAATATTTACTATCATCATTATGGTTAAGTCAACTATTAGCAGTAAAGGAATGACGAAGTACCTCCTAATTCCAACCTTAATCATGATACTCCTTGTTGACGTAGAAAGCATCATGTTATATTTAAACATAGGCTTATTGGTAGTTGACTACGCTTTATTGTTGTTTCTCTCATCAATTGGTTTTTTACTTTTCACTTTTTTCTGGGGAAAAGTGGGAATAAGGAAGGCAGCGATTTCTTACTTATCTGGGCTAGGTTCGTTAATTCTATTACTACCCCTTTTTATTCTTGTCTCAAGAAACAGGTTCATGGAGGTAATAATGAGCATGGTTATACCTTCAATAACGGGATTAACTTTATTAAATTCTACCGACTTATTCATTCTCTTAATATCATACATAATCGGGCTTTACTCGATAATAGCGATGGGAGTCAAGGGGAACTTAATGGCTTCTTCAGGATACTTAGCGGTGATAACTTCGGTGTTTTTAGGGTTAACGGGATATCATTTAATTCTATATCTATTCTCACCTGTTGTTGGATACTCATTAATGTGTAGTAGCATTAAAGAAAGCTTTGATTTACAGCGTTAATATTCCGAATCTTGAAAAACAATACGATGTAAGAATCCTTAAAAGACAATGGGAAAATATAGGGCAACGAATTATTGAAGCAATTCACAATTCTTGAAAGAGCTTAGTATCTTTCGGACTTTCAAATTCTTCATTAACCTTGCATTACAACATAGATGAAAAACTAACTTAAATGTCATCTTTTATCCTAAAATCAGTCCAATGGAAAAACCTTTTTATATTTTGTATTAAAAAAATATGGAAATCTCTTGCTTAAGTTAAATAATGGAGGAAGGGAAAGGGCTTTAATAAGTTACGATGATGTGTTGTTTATTAAGAAAATGTTACATATTATGAGAAACCCAAAGACAAAGTTCGATACGAGGGAATTTGTAAAGAGAGGGGAATCGTATCTCTTTTCTTACGCAAATAGAAATAACATATCAATAGATGAGAAGAGGAGGAAGTTCCTGAAGAGCCTAATATTTGGAATTTCAGCTGCAGCAGTAGCCTCATTAATACCTGGGCTTGAATTGTTTGTTCCCCCTAACATTGCTCAAACCTCATCATTCCCCAAATCTATATTAGTTAATTCTTCAGGCAATCCAATTAAGGCATCTTCTATACCAGTTAACAGTCCAATAATTACTATATTTGAATATCCTCTTTCTGGAGAACCAAACTTTCTCATAAATTTAGGCGATGAAAACGACAGACCTGTTAAAGTTCCACAGTCAGAAGTAGTCGTTCCACAGTCAGGTAAATCATATATATTTCCTGGGGGTGTAGGTCCTTATAATTCTATAGTTGCGTATAGCGCTATTTGCCAGCACCTCGGTTGTCAGCCCCCAATATTTCATTTTTACCCTCCAAACCACGTTAATCCTTCCCAGATTACTTCCCCCCCTCCATCGCAGTTGTCAGCTGAGGCATACTTAGCTGCTAAAAAAGCAGGTATTCCTGCCGTTATTCATTGCGACTGTCATGGTTCTACTTACGATCCATATCACGGTGCTTCTGTTCTCACTGGTCCTACTGTAAGGCCTTTACCTGCTATCATCTTGGAGTGGGATAGCGACACAGACTACATCTACGCTATTGGGGTTATTGGTGTTGCTACCTATCCTCAAGGTGGAGATGGAATACCAACTAAAGACCCAAGCATAGATCTAGCATCTTCTTTCGGAAATTCAGTGGGAAACAAGACAGTTGTAAGTGAGACAGGCAATCCATTTTAAATGAAACGGATTTAAGGTTAAGAGGATAGGATATTTCTGATAAATAGCCCCTTATGAATACATGTTTTCAACTATTCATGAGTCCAAAGTTTAATCCTTTTAATGTTTAAATCTTGAATGACACTATGGGTTTCTGGGAAAAGATATCTAAATGGTTCAATGAAAGATTGGGGCTAGAGGAACTCCCATTCTTTAGAACTCCGGATTACATGTATAAAGTCGATTATTGGTTAGGAGCCCTTGTGGCATCTGCTTTCATATACACCGTAATCTCAGGTCTGGTCTTGCTCCTTTACTATAATTACAATCAAGGATTTAACTCGACAATGTTCATAATAAACGAAGCCCCTTATGGCTCTGCCCTCCTCTTTAGCCATTTATACGGTGCTTATGCTATGATATTGTTGGCTTACATACATATGTTTAGGAATTACTTCTCGGGAGCATATAAGAGACCTAGGGAACTGGTCTGGATTATAGGAGTGTTTATGTTAGTGTTAACCCTAGGAACTTCTTTCTTGGGTTATAGTTTAATAGGCGACGCTCTAGCTGTTAACGCGGTTGAGGTGGGTTCTGGCTTGATAACTTCTATTCCTCAGCTCTCCCCATTAGTTGCAGTATTCTTCGGTAATTACACTGTTGGGGATTTCTCAAGGGTTTTGGCCTGGCATATTATACTTACCGCCTTCCTAGGCGTCCTCTTCCTTTTCCACTTCTTCTTAGCTGAAACTTACGGTATAATGCCATCAAGGAAAGTGAAAGATAAGGTTCCAGCAGTATACAGTAAGGATGAGTGGCTGAAGTTTAACAAATGGTGGCCTAGGAATTTCATATACATGACGTCACTCATGTTCTTTACATGGGGCTTCATATTATTTATCCCCAACGCCTTAGCTTACTTAAATAATCTACCACCTCAATTGGAACCTTTCCTACAACCGAGACCGGGGCCCTCGCCTACAAGCCCCTTGGCCTCCACAATAACCCCCTATCCTCCATGGTTCTTCCTATTCCTATATAAAATTGCTGACTTCTCGAATGATATAGCGGTTTTCTTATCTATAGGCGTAATTATTCCTATTCTGTATTTAATACTGGTGCCATTTCTTGATAAAGGAAAGGAACTACATCCATTAAGGAGAAAAATATTTACTGTCTTCGGAATACTCATGATAACTTACCTAATACAAACCACTGTCTGGGGAGACTTAGCTCCAGGAGTTCAGGTAAGCATTGAAGAACAAATTATTGCTTATTTACCTCCATTATTAATTACATCAATTGGAGTCTGGCTAATCAAGCCCAAGGGGGAAGTGGGAGGGGGAAATAAGAGCCAAAAGGCTTCCACAGGACCTTTCATGATCTTGGTTTTCGTGATTATTTCCCTTTTACTGGCATCAGAGTTCTACAAGTTGATAACAGAATTTAACTTGTTCACTATGTCAGTCTTCTTAGCTGTTTCCCTGGTTTTCTATAAGATGGCTAAAAAATTAAAGCCTGTTGCACTTAAGGATATTGGAAGTCCGAACCTCCAAGAAGGGACTCTTCCCAGCGAGCCAGAGTGGAAAAAGAAGCTTGCAGAAGCATTAATAGCAATGCTATTCATATTATCCTTCACTATAGCATTCAATATTTGGACAATACCTTCTACAGGTTACGAATCCACTCTCTTCGGTGTGGATTTAGGACTCGTCTTCATAATGCTAGGTGAAGCTATATCATTATATCATTATGTGGTTTACAGAAAATGACGATGTTAATAATTATTAGGTAAAGTTGCTTTCCCTTAATAGTGAGATCTATTGTACATTATATAAGTTCACACTATAAATAAGTTCCACTCCCTACTCAAAAACAGAAAGCAAACAAACTTCTTTTGTATTGCTCTCCTCAAGAAGGAATTCCTTTATATTTAATACTCCTCCTTAAGGAATCCAAAATTCAATTAATATAATCATTCACCTACTTCTGTTTCTGGAACCAAAAGAGGTCTGTAGATCATCTCTTATAAAAATTTTCACAGACTATTTTCTTGATACTGAATAACGTTGATCTCTAGTAATATAAACCACTATACCTTCAGAGACCATATTTTATATATCGTCAAAAATCTCCGATTTTATAAATTATTGAAAAACTTCATTCTTCTCGGTAGATTTAGAGGGATAAGTTGTGGTTACTTAGACCATAGAGCTCCTTTAGCGTAGTTACTTAAAACGCAACACATTATTTTAATCTCAAGTTCATAAACGTTTCGGAGCAGGAATAGGATGGAAATTTCATTTCAGTAATAAAAATAGATCAAACCTCCAAGAGACTGAAGGACTCCGCCTAACATTAAGGGTAAGGAAGGCCCTAGCTCCATTATATATCCTCTCGCTCCAGAGCTCATCTGAGCTAACCTAGTAGCCATTGCTTGAATGCTAGACCCAGTTCCTAAGTCTTCTTCTGAAAGCCCTCTAACATTAACTGTGGACCTATTAGGCATACCAAGGCCTGCATTAAAATTCCTTATTACGTAGAGAGCTGATGCGCTCAAGAGGAAAGGGGAAAACGCCATACCTATGAGGAATATCCCATTGAGGATTCTTGTGAGAGAAGCGAGTTTAAGAGTGTTATATCTTATCCTTGATGCGGTAATAGAACCTAGAGCTGTAGCGATCGAGGAAGCAGTGTATATTAACCCTATTTGAAAGAGAGTAGAATGGAAGACAATAGAGTACCAAAGCGGTAACAGTGGAATTGTTATACCTATTCCTGCACCTGTTACAGCATTGCTTATTGATACCTTCAATATGTACCTAAGACTAGATCTCCTCATAAATCTTGTGCTCTTTTTTGGTCTATCCCTTTCCTTTACCTTGATTATTGAGATAGTAGAGGAGAATAGCAAAAGCGAGGAAACCAAGTAGAGGATTCTATAGCTTTTCAGATGTGAAATAGGGAGGAAATCATGGAGCGAAAGCAATAGGCCTCCTCCAATTCCGGCAAACAAAGATAAAGAGGTTAGTTTGCCTAAGCGTTTTACCCTTTCATGCTCATCCCCCCAATTACTAGCCACTAGTTCAGTTAACCCAGGGGAGAATAGACGTCTAGCACCTCCCGCAGTTCCTCCTATACATGCTAGGATAAGACATGCTATAATTAAATAGAGGTTATCAACTAAACTCAGAAGTAAAATTGATATAGAAGGGATGATCTCGAATATTATTAAAAACCCTCATATATCCTATTCTATTGCCTAATATCCCCATTATTAGGGAAAATAGCTAGATGTAACCTGTAATACCCAAGTAAATTATCCGATTGTGGGTGCGCTAGTACTATGGTAGATAAATAAAGGGGAGAGGAAAGATTTTCGAATATAATGCCTATACTCCTTAAAAACCTAGAAATCATGAGAAACTTGAAGCCCATATCGTCCAACGGTTCACCTTGTATTAATAAATAAATAATTTCATAAAAGGTTAACTAATTATTATGAAGCATCTGTCAAGAGGAGGGTTAATGAAAATTAAGCTTTTTGTTACATAAATTCCACATAATTAAATATCTCTATTAATTGCGGATTTATCCTTTCCCTTAAAACTTTTATCCAGTATATCCTCTCATATATCCTAATAAAGAAATGGGTGATTGCAAATGTGCTTAACTTTCACAGAGGCCTATTACTTTCATATAAAAACGTTCCCAACTGTTTGCCCCTTCGCTTTTATTCCACTAACAACCAAGAAAGGTTTGAACATTAACCACGTTATCATCTTGATCAAGTGTTAATAATGGAACTCCTTTGAAGTCAAGTCATTTGCTTACCTTCGTTTTCGTCCCATCCCCTTTGAGCTTTGCTTGCATTGCAACCCTCCCCGTTTAATGAAATGCATATCAAATGAATAAAGGTATTTCTATGAAAGCTAAAAGAGGTTAGCATCCATCTAATCTCCATGAAACATATTTCTTACACAACAAATTTAGCCAGCCAATTAACACTCAAATCTAGGTTTTAAGGTAAAGCCTTGTCTTCCTTCATTTGATTTCCTTTCCAGTGATTAATGTTATGCCTAGCTCTTTACTCTTTGATTTCAAGTAATCAAATACTTCTTGAGGGGCATTTTCCACTGCCAACAACTTCATGAATGAACTCTTTCCAAATAATTCCTCTGCGAACTTCGCGTTATCTAAGAGCTTATTCAATTCTTCTTCAGCTTTCTTTACGCTGTTTAAAACTGTAGTAACTTCACCTACTACGAGTGGTTCAATACACAAAATATCTATTTCCTTAAATGCCTTATTAACTGGATTAAATAAATTAACATGAGCGTTTACAGTGAAGTCCTTGAAGCCCTTTTCCTTTAATAATACCTCTATGAAATGGGAAGTGTAATATTCCAGGGAAATACCTATTGACCTCTTGATGTCCTCTAGGGTTGAAGCTAAATATCTGAAATACCTCTCTGTGTTCTCAAAACCTTTGTTCATCTGCTCCTCCAATGTGATGAACTTCTTGTCGTGCTCTTCAAGCCTCTTCACTATCTCATCGAACTTCTTGTCGTGCTCTTCAAGCCTCTTCACTATCTCATCGAACTTCTTGTCGTGGGCCTCGAACCTCTGACTCATCTCCCTTAACATCCTGTTGAAATCTTCCCTCAGCTTCACAAGTTCTGCCTGGAAACTCTTTGCACTTTCATCAGATAATGTAATGGCCTTGGACAACTCCTCCCTAATTTGCCTTATCTCATGGTGAAGTAATGAGGAGAGGAGTTTCTCGGCTAACTTCTTAGTCCCCTCAGGATCCCTTTCCAGCTCCTCCAATAGCCTATCTAAGACAGACCCCATATTCAGTTAATTTATACCTAAACTGCCTAATAAATTGCTAACCCGTTTAAGTGATTTAAAAATTTGTCTCATACATAGAAAATTATTATTTTATACTAAAGAACCAATAATGTAATATTGTAAGGGTGTATTAATAGAATCCATCTCGCTTTATATGTTAGACCTAAAATTTCATGTTATTAGCTTTTACTTAATTTGATTTTTGGCCTTAAATAAACGAGAAAGAACCTCAGGATTTTGTAATTCACTCTGTCTTAATGTTGAAATATGGATTTTTTTCTTTCTCTTCAAGATAGACTATTTTGCTTAAGAAGTTAGCTACTTCCTTAGCTATTTCCTTTTCCTTATCCCTCTTACTCTTCCATCTCTGCATCAAAATTAGTGTTTCAATCATCTAGATAGGTAACTTAAGTGTCCTGAAGATGTATTTATAGAGGTTCTTCAAAAAGTACCTCTCAGCGTTCCTCAAATAAAATTCCTTCCTAGGGTCTATCCTCACCTTCTTCCCAATTAAGGCTAATAACTTCCCCTTCAAGTACTTCCTTAGGTAAAAGGTGTGATTCCCCAGAACCGCTAGTAGTTGGATTAGTATAGGGTTTACTTTAGTCCTCATAACTGGTCTCAGCAAATCATAGTATTCCCAATACAACGTGAACAACTCCCCTTTGCTTATAGCGTTGTGGAAAACCCTTGTTCCAGGCAAAGGAGTGTAAATACTGAATTGCACACCATCAGCTCCAACATCGCTTAACTTGTAGGAATAACTTATTGTGGATATTAAATCATGTAAATTTTCATATGGAGCTCCCAATATCATACCCAAAAACACTATAACCCCGTTATCGTTGAGTACCTTAACTGCTCTGAAAGCTTGATCACTCCTTATCCCCTTGTGCATCTCCTTTATTACCCTCTCACTACCGCTCTCTACCCCTAAGAACGCAACCCTTAATCCTGCTTCTGAGGACATCTTTATAACTTCAGGATTCATAGCAGTTACATCCACCCTCATCTCGGTAGACCGAAAATCCACATCAATTGGAAAGGTTATTAAAGGATTTCTAAGGAAATTTTTGGGTCTACCGATCTGGGCAAGGAAGTTAACCTTCAACTCCCTCTCCAACATTTGGTTGAAGAGGTTCATCCTTTGCCTTATATTTGGCCAGACTATGAATATGTCGTCCACGAAGAATACCCAATCATATCCCAGACCTTTTATTGCCTCTAGCTCCTTTAATATCCTCCTGTTTGATTTGTTCCTCCATTTGTGTCCCCAAGTTGGGGTTACAGAGCAGAAATCGCATGAATATGGGCAACCCCTAGCTGTTTCCATAGCAGCTAAATAGCCATTCTCATCTATAACCTTTATCCTGGACTTTCTCTTATCTATTAAGTGGAATGCAGGCATTGGTAGTTTGTCTAAGTCCTGTATTAGTGGTCTAGGTGCACCTTCAAATACTTCACCTTCCCTCTCCTTGTAAACTATCCCCCTTACATCCCTTAAGCTCTCCCTTTTCTCCAGTCTCTCAGATATCTCCATAATAGTCTCATCCGCTTCGCCCCTGACAACTATGTCGAACCCCTCCCTGAGGAGTTGATAGGGGACAAATGTAGCGTGATGCCCTCCTGCTATTATAGTAACTCCCCTGTCCTGCCCCTTTATCCCTTTCGCTATTGCCACAGCGTTCTTGTATCCCGCAGTTGCATGGAGTGAAATCCCAACGATATCAGGGTTGAAACTCATTGCCTCCCTTATAACTTTCCAGTTACTCATCTAGCCAACTTCTTGGTCTATTACTTTCACTTGATCTCCCCTTGAAATGAGGCAACCACCAAGTTGTAATAATCCATAAGGTATTGGACTGAAACCGAAGCTGTCCTCATACCCCCTGTAAAAAGAAACCCTGGGCATTATGAGGACTGCTTTCACGAAATTTCATATTCACATCTGCGTTTATAAGTCTATATGTTTATACTTTTACGTGAATTAAAATTTTAGAATTTTTATTTATATGAATTAAGCATATTTATCCCTTTACATTACTATTTTCACCTACTTCATTAACATTTGCTTTTAACAAGTTTACGTTGAAATGCAATTTAGTTGTGATATTTCAACGTTTTAGCCTCCTTTAATTAAATTGATTCTAGATTCTATCAGACGACTTCACGTGGAACTATTATATTACTCCATTTTTAAGAAAATTTATTCCACTGCTAGATATAGTTAAAAATTTAAAAAGCAATTTCATGTGTAAGTTATTAACTCAAAGAATTCCCAATTCAATGAAGCACGCATCAAGCTTAGAGTAAATTCCTTAGATATTAGATGATAATAAAACTGCGATAATCGCTAGTAGGAAATTACTGACTTCAATAACTTTGATGTTTCGTCATGGTGGATAAGGTCATACTGTCAAATTAGTTCATTTAACACTTAACCTAATGGTTAACCCTTTTCAGATCTAAGATCTTTTTCCATAACTTTTCCTCTACCTCTATATACCCCTTCTTCAAGTTCTCCTCCCTTATTCTCGTTGAGCGTGCTCCAGGTTTTTCCTTAAGTATTCCCTCTATTTTCTTTACTGCATCGCCTTTACCCTCAAAGTACTCAGGGTTCAAGACTATCATTACTTCGCCCTTATTAGATTCCCTTTCTGTATTTAAAACACCTACTACATCTACACTCAAAGCTGATCCAGTTAAGTAAGAAACTAGTAGGTCAAGTGTCAAGGCTATTAAGAAACCTTTAAAACCACCTATTGGCAGTATCCCTCCCTTCAAGGCTTCCTCAGGGTTCTCCGTTTCCCTCCCCTCTACATCAACTGCTACTCCTTTAGGCAACTTCATCCCCTTATTCAAGTAATCCATTATTTTCCCCCTTGAAATTGAAGCCAAGGAGGAATCTAAAACGTAGTCAGGAGGTATTCCCACACTTAAGGGAGATGTTGAGAGTACACGTTTACCGTTCTCAGGGTTTACTACAATGGGTTCCCCATTTCCAAACATTATCGCAATATAACCCCTCTTAGCTAATTTTTGGGTGTAGTAACCTAGGAAACCTATATGAGAGGAGTTCCTTACACATAAAATGTTTACAGCGTTCATGAAATTTCCTGATATTAATCTATTCCAAATGGCTATCCCTATGCTATGTCTTCCATCTATAAGTAATGAGGAAGGGCTTCTTTTCACTACTTCGTATTCCACTTTCCTCCTTATAGTCCCAATGTCAACCCCCTTTATTAAGGGTATCACTCTAAGTAAACCATGGGAGGACTTGCCTCTAAGCTCCGCCTCTAAGAAATGATCTATTAGTACATCCTTGTCCTCTATTTCTCTTGAGGAGAACAGCTCATCAAGGGCTTTCCTTACTTCCTCTACATTTACTTTCATAGATTTCCACTGGGCTTTGGATCTTTTATTTGTTTCTCTTACTGGCAATTTAATCTAAAAGGGAATTTCTAATCTTTTTTAGTATTAACTATTAAACCAAAAAGTTTTTAATTGTTAGTCTGTATACAATTACGTGTACCCATGAGCAAGGAACCTACTACAGTATTCCTAATAGTCCTAGCGCTCGCATCTACAGCTGGCTTAACAGTCGAGTTCTACAGCTTCGTTATATATGGTTACGCAGCTTCACAGGCATTCCCCAAGATATTCTTCCCTAGCGTTCCCGCTACACTTGGTGTGGTGCTCTCTTTCCTTACATTCGCAGCTGGCTTTCCAGCTAGGGTGGTAGGTGGTTTCATCTTCGGTCACTTCGGAGACAGGATAGGGAGATCTTTCGCTTTTTTCTGGGACTTAATAATTATCGGCATTTCAAGCGTATTAATAGCAGTTCTTCCTGGAGCAGACGTTTTAGGTCTTTTTGCCCCTACTCTATTAGTAATATTAAGGTTCGTCCAAGGGTTAGGGCTAGGAGGGGAATTCGGAGGCGCCACCTCTCTCTTAGCCGAGTTCACATCGAGGAGAAAACATAGAGCCTTTTGGGTTGGATTTGCCAATGCAGGTTTCTCAGTAGGCGGAGCACTAGGAGCATTGGCCCTTCTCATCCCAAATTTCTCTACTACTGGTTGGAGGATTGCTTTCTTACTCTCCTTGGCAATAGTTGTCCCCTCCCTTATTGCAAGGTATTTAATAAAGGAGAGCCCATTCATGGTCGAGCTCATAAAGAGGGGGGCAGTCGCAAAATATCCTAGCATTTCAGTATTCAAGAGGTACTTAAAGCCAATAATACTGCTTTCCCTCTTCTCCTCTTTCCAACAGTTTGATGGCTATACATCCCTCACATACATGGTAGACTACATGTCTAAAGCGGGCTATGAGCTTTCCCTCATCTCCTTCATAGTTTTGACAGGCAGGATATTTGACTTCGCAGGGGTATTCATGAACGGTTGGCTATCCCAAGTCACAAAGAGGAAACTAGCGGGGTATTTAACGGTTTCTATAACTACATTGCTTTCCTATCCTTATGTCCTTTCCATTCTCAGTAAGAACATACCTTTAGTTTTAGTAACTCAGTCCTTAATAGTCTTCCTAGGGGTTGGAACGCTGCATGCACTAGCACCTGTTCTCACTTCCGAGCAGTTCCCCACGAAGTATAGGTATTCAGGGTCTGGCATAGCTTATGAGCTTTCCTCAGTTATAGGGGGGATGTTCACGCCTTCAATACTAGCATATTTAATAGGCTCCAACGTTTCCTCCAATTACTTCTACATCCCATTACTTTACTTAATATACGGTGTAATAGCTATAATCTCAGTTTCTTTACTTAGAGAAACCAAAGGATTAAAGTTGGAAGAATTAGATAAGGAAGAAATTATCAAATAAAAGGTAATCTTTTTTTATAAATAATATATCAATGTATACAGAAAAGTATATAAAGGGGTGATCCTATATCACTTATGCCTCACTTCCTGATTCACGATAAGAAAGACAACGTGGGCGTATTAATAGTTGACGTAAAGAGGGGGCAAGAAATTGTTGGGGTTTACCTAGAGGGTCAAGGGGAGGTGAAAGTTACAGCCCTAAACGACATCCCGTTAGGTCATAAGATAGCCTTAGAGTATATTAGGGAAGGGGAGAAAGCCGTAAAGTACGGTAGGCCAATAGGAATAGCTATAAAAGATATAAAGATAGGGGAACACGTTCACGTTCATAACTTAAAGTCCCTAAGATGGGGGTCACTATCAAGGAGGTGAGATAATGGTTAAACCCACAGTTAAGGGTTATATAAGGGAAAACGGTACAGTTGGTGTGAGGAACCACGTACTAATTCTACCAGTAGACGATCTATCAAACGCCGCTGCTATAGGGATAGAGAGGCTAATAAAAGGAGTAACTGCAATCCCCCACCCATACGGCAGGTTGCAGTTCGGCAAGGATTTAGATCTTTTCTTCCACATCCTCTCAGGTACTGGTGCGAACCCTAATGTAGCTGCAGCATTAATTATAGGAATAGAGGACAAGTGGGCAAACAAGGTAGCTGATAGGATAGCGGAAACTGGGAAACCCGTGGAGGTCTTCTCAATAGAGGGCAATGGAGATTTAAAGGTCATAGAAAGAGCATCTAGGAAGGCGAAGGAGTTCGTTCAATTTGCAAGTGAAAGACAGAGGACGGAAGTGGACCTCTCCTCCTTAGTAATGAGCATTAAATGCGGTGAATCAGACACTACTTCAGGACTAGCAAGTAATCCTGCTACTGGGAAGGCAGTTGACAAGCTAATAGATTACGGTGCAACTGTTATGTTCGGCGAAACCTCAGAACTTACAGGCGCTGAAGACATTGTTGCTAGCAGGATAACTGACGAAAACCTGAGGAGGAAATTCTTAGATATATATAGAGAATATGTTAATTTCATAGAGTCACAGGGAGTTGATCTCCTTGGTTCCCAGCCAACAGAGGGAAACATAAAGGGGGGGCTCACTACAATTGAGGAGAAGGCTTTAGGGAACATACAAAAGCTAGGAAGTAAACCCATTAATTGCGTACTCGATTACCTAGAGAACTTACCTAAGGGTAGCTCTAGGCTCTGCTTTGTAAACACTTCCTCAGCAGGAGCTGAAGCAGTAACCCTCTTTGCTTCTAAGGGTTCAGTACTCCACTTGTTCACTACAGGTCAAGGGAACATAGTGGGTCATCCTATAATCCCAGTAGTTAAGATATCTGCGAACCCAAAAACAGTCAAGGCTATGCCAGAGCACATTGATGTTGATGTTTCAGATCTCCTCGAGTTAAAGATAAAACTGGAAGAGGCTGGAGAAAGGATATTTAACTATACTTTAAGGGTTGCAAATGGCCTTCTTACTTCTGCAGAAATATTAAGGCATGAAGAGTTCTCACCTATAAAGCTATACATAAGTGCATAAAATGGAGGTAATCGATATAAAGTATTTTCCCCTCTCTATACCTTACATAGACGATCCACAACCATTATGGGTAAATGAGTGGGGAATTCAGCTATATATTAAGGCATTGGTAAGAGAAGAGGGACAAGAGATAAGAGTAGGATGGGGGGAAACGCTAGTAGCAGGTAGCGGGATTATCTCATCCTATATAGGTGTTATAGAGGACTTACTAATTCCATATATAATGAAGGAGAGGAAAATAAATTCCGTCAGTTCTCTTTTCGAAAGGCTTGAGAAAATAACCTTCACAGCGGGGAACTGCGGGGTGGTAAGCGGGGCATTTAGTGGAGTGGAGATGGCCCTTAACCATGCATCAAATTCATACAAGTACATAGGAAGGGTTAGGGAAAGGGTTCCTGTTTACGCCAGTTTCCCTAGGTATAAGGATTGCAAAGAAGCTCTAAAGGCATCGAGAATTGCTGTTGAGAGGGGTTTTGACTTAATTAAGCTTCACCAACCTTACAGCGAAGTGGAGGATTGCTTGAAAGAAATTAAGAGGGAAATCAACGTCAAAGTGGCCATTGACTTGAATTGCCCATTCGATTACGAGAGGGCTATTAAGTTCCTTGACAGGATTTCAAGATATGAAGTAGAGTGGGTTGAGGAACCTATATGGCCTCCTAATGACTACGAAACCATGAGCAAATTAGCTGAGAAAACAGGGGTTTTAATAGCTGCTGGAGAAAATGAGTTCACGTTAACTGGATTCAAGAGGCTAATGAATTCTGGAATTGCATTAGTACAGCCAGATATTGCTAAGATAGGGGGATTAAAGAAATTCATGGATGTCCTTAGCCTAGCTAAGGCAATGAATATCAAGGTAATCCCACACTTGAGGCCCCAAAGATCATATATAGCGTTATTCCACACCTTATATGTCGCTTCCACAAATTTATGGATAAAGATGGTTGAATACCCATTGGCCCCCCTTCCTAGAGATGTATTCCCTTTAATACCTGAGGTTAAGAAAGGGGAAGCTATTGTGCCAGATAATTTAGTAATTAATGAGGACGCTTTAAGGAATTACCCGTTTGAGAGAAAATTGAGGGTTTTGATGTTCTCAGACTTACCTGAAGGTGGTTAAAACATTATGGGAATTATCCTTTCCTTTACGTAATTGAACACGTTCTCCTCATGCTGCCTCATCCTTTTATACGCCTCATCTGGATTTCTCATGACAATTGCCTCCACTACGTTCTCGTGTTCCCTTATTTCGTCCTCTCTCCTCTGAACGCTTGTGAAAATCGTGACCCTGACAATCTTCAATTTAGTCCTTATCCTACCCAGTGTCTCCTCTATATACTTATTACAACTTGCTTTGGCTATCATCTCATGTACTGAACCGTTGAGTTCAGCAAGTGAAACAGGGTCATTTACATGCCCAGACTTTATTTGATTTATAACCTCTTTCATCATCTTCAATTCCTCCTCTTTAGCCCTCAATGAAGCCAGCTTGGCTGCTTCTGCCTCAAGGGGAATCCTTATCTCATATAATTGGATAACTTCCTCCTTGTTTATTGGTGCAACCACGTAGGATTTCCCTTCCTTCACTATTAGCCCTTCCCTCTCTAACATAGCTAGTGCCTCCCTCACTGGGGTTCTACTAACATTTAACCTAGAGGCCAGTAACTCCTCCTTAAGCACGTCCCTTACCTTCAATTTCCCACCTATAATCTCCCTTATAAGTTCATTATATATAGCTTTTGAAAGGGACATGTTAGATTTAAAATGGGAGAGCTTAAATCATTTCCCATTTGAAATAAATCATAATGTTGGTTAATTCAGTGAAGTTCTCCTTCTCTATTATGACTGACTCTAAAGAAAGTCTAGGTGAAAACAGACATTAAAGTTATACAACTGGTGAACCCTTTTTCACGTTAACAGGTCTTTATATTTATTTATAGCTAAGGTTTAATAATAAGAGATACCATATCACGACTATGTAGTCTCAGAGGGATGGAAATAATGAAGGGGAAAGGAGTGAGGGATGCCTTTTGCTTGAATTCCATGAAACAAAGGTGATGAGAGCGCATGATTGTAGGACTAATTCCCAATAGATTATGAATGAGAGGAAAAATAATTGAAATAACAGTGAAGGGATAAACGAAAACAACCCTAAGCTTTTATACCGCTATTTATAACTAAACTCGTGAGCATCTTAAGTTATAGGGTCGGAGAGGAATTCGATTTAATAGTAAACAGCATAAAAGAGCTCATATCGAGAGAGTGGAACACGAGGGAATACTTTAAAGTGGATAAAGAAAAGGTGAGGGGTCTATTCCAAAAGCTAAGGGATTTGGGGCTATTTCAATACTTAAGGGACTGCAAGAGGGAAGAAGCCCTCCTCATTAATGAGCTCCTGGCAGAGAACCTCTTACCTGGTGTAATTACAAACACAGCAATAGGGGTAAGGGTAGCTGAAATTGAGGACTCACCTATAGGAATTGGGCTTAAGGATAAAATAGGAAACCTAGAGGAAGTGGAGCTATTGATAACTGAAAAAGGCGTTACTATTCCATCAAAGGTAAAATGGGAATTAATTGAGCCAATCGACCCACTTTATAAGGTTTATCTAGTTAGAGAAGCAAGTTGGGATGAGAAGAGAGTGAATTTACAGGAGATGCTGTTGCTCTCCTCCTCCCAAATAATAGGCTCAGCTAAAGCCTGTATTTCGCTGGCAATTGATTACGCTAAGACGAGGGAGGCTTTTGGAAGGCCTATAGGTTCTTATCAAGCAGTAAAGCACAAACTAGTAAATAATGCGATAGGCTTAGAGCTGGCTAGGTCGTTGTACTTAACTAGAGAAGCGGAGAAAATAGACCCGAAGAAGGTATTGAAGTATTCCTTCCAGAAATCATATAACGCAATTTTGGACTCAATTCAAGTCCATGGAGGAATAGGGTTTACAACCCAGACAGACTTACACTTGCACTTGAGGAGGATAGTTTCTATATATAAGACTCTTGAATAATGGTTTATTACATTTGATTAGTCATAGGCAGGTTATACGCTTTGAGCAGTTTATCACTGAAAGTCGTCTTCGTTTGATGAAACTCGAACGTGGTCCATGGTCGTGTTAAAGGAGCATCGTATTCCGAAAGCAAGGAAAACATGTAGTTAAGGGCTTTACTCAATTATAAATGGAGTAGAGCGTTTGGTTTGAAGGCAAAGGGCAAATTGTCACAGTAAAACACCTAAAACTCTAATTTCCTATTTTCATTTGTACACCCTATTTCCCTTAACTCCTTTTTCCTAGCTAAATCATAGGCAATCCTGCTCAATTTATCTGCTTCCTCGTTATACTCCCTGGGGATCCACTTTACTATAGCTCTCAGCTCTTTCTTCAACTCCATTGCTTTTTCGTATAGGGGTTTTATCCTATGGGACTTAACCTTATACTCTCCATTAATTTGCTTAATTACTAGTTGGGAGTCGCCCATAATAATTGGTTCAGTAACATTTAGCAATAACATCCTCTGCATCAAACATATTATTCCCTTGTATTCAGCCACGTTATTCGTTGAGTTTATACTAAATGGCTCAGCTGCTAAGCCGTATCCAATATACTTAATTTCGTTAATATATATAACGTAACCGAACGTTGCTATCCCTCCAGGGTTAATTGGTTCACATAACCCGTCGAAATATCCTGTTACTTTCCACACGAACTATTATGGGAATCTCATTTTATAAAATAATGGGGCTAATGCTTTGTGTGAACGGCTATACCCCTTGTCTCTCTATAGGCAATTAATTATAGCAACGCTTTAATTTTCAGTAGATGGATTAGGAGTGTAAGTTGAGGAAGAAAAGTGGATACTTTTTACTTGGAAACTTTTTTAGGTTTAATTAATTTAATTTACTTTAACACTAACTTAGATATTTATCTCGACCTTTCAAATACAATAGATCAATTCCTCAGTGTGCTCAAACTGCTTTTCACTTATCTTGGATTTTCTGATGTAATTAAGAGAGCTGGGAATAATGAAGACATGTGCAGAATGCAATCTAAGGGAACCCATGACCAATCTATCGGTAAGGTTAATATGTAATTATTGCGGTTATGAATCTAAATGGGAGGGGTCTCTGACCCTCTCGTCTGCCCCTCAAATGAGAGATGTAAGAGCGAATCGATGAGGGAAACCCTCGCCCTTCCCTGTAAACCGAAAATCCACATCAATTGGAAAGGTTATTAAAGGATTTCTAAGGAAATTTTTGGGTCCACCGTTCCAGGGCGGAAGTCAGTTTCAGTTGTACTACTTGCTTCGCATAAAAGCACGAAATATCATATCATCCCTCTTGATATGAAGTAATGCTGTCTTTCTTGAATTTCTCTGCTGTCCTAAGTAGTTAATAAACTTCGTTGTTAGCACTCATTGCTGATCATTCAAATATAGTAGAATAAAAGCTCCGGCGTGTTCTCAGATTTACTCATGTCTTAAATAAACTATCCAAAGAGTAGAAGATCCTTAGGATTACAAAGGGGAGTTAAATGACTCATTATAGAAATGATAAATCCTACTTCGGGAGAAGGTCCTAAGAACTATGAAACGAAATTTTAGGGGTACTAGATAACTAGCTCCAGAAATATATTGCGACTTTAGCTGTTGAGAAAAGCCTAATGTGGGAAGAATGCAATTAGGGAAAGAAGAGATTATTGTCTTATTGAAAGGAAAACGCTTGAAATTTTAATTGGAGAAAATTTAGGGTATTCATCAAGAGATGTATTGAGTTCACAACGTATATAAAGCTTTTTAAAACGCAATCTTGCAGAAATATGAGAGGTTTCGCTCAATCTCCTGATAACCAAAAACATATTAAATTAAAACGAAGCACTTTTATGCCTAACCTAAAAAAAGATGGTAACGTTTATAATAACGTTTTTCCTCCTAACGGCTTTAATATATGGAATGCAAATTAATATACTTAAATCCGAGGCTACCACCGAAGTCCTCTCTAAATTCAAGAACACAGACCCTTCAGGGACTTTTGTTATATATCCAAATCATTACGAATACATCCCAATACAACTTCAAACTGGGATGAATGCTACTTTTCAAGTAAGTTCAAATGTATTAGTAAATATATACTTTATGACATACTCCCAATTTTCCAGTTTTACCTCTTGGAGATCACAGACTGCAATTTACTATTCTGAAAACACCTCAGCAAAGGCCAACATTGGACCCCTTGTAGGTGGGACTTATTATTTAGTAATATATAACTACCCTTCCTCAAAGAACGCAACGATTAGTTACTCCCTCTCTACTTAACCTATAAACATTTACTCTACTTATCTTTCCCTTCCAGTGCCAGTAGGTATTGCAGATTACGGAGTGCTTAACGCGTCTGGGGTTTTAAAGCCCTACAAGATCTTCTACGATGAGGCTATAGGAGTTGCAACTATTTACTCCTTATATGCATATAACCCTTATTCTCCCTTTAGCATCTCACAGTTTGGGGCTAGCTTACAGCAAAACGTAGTCCTGCAAGTCAACACTACAAGCGGGAACTATGAATACTGGCTACAAAATGCCGTCCTATTTATTACAAATGTCGATAAGATGAACTTTTTAGATAACGTATGGAACTTGAGCTCTCTCCATTCAAGTTTGACTAACGAGACAATTAATGGTGGAGGTAAAGTTTCTCAATTAGGTAGCGACTACTATTATTACTTCATGAAATCTCCTTTCCAGTACTCTCTTCCCTTGAGCATATATCTATATATAACGTTTAGTTACTCCTATAATGCAGTTTACGTTAACTTCGGTTACTCCCTAGGATCATCAACTCCTATAACGTGGTACGATACCGTTACAATTCACGAGAGCGGGGTTAACAACGCTTCCCTTGTAATAAGCGGTTACAGCTTAAACCCTGGCGGGGGTTTTTACGACTCCGAGTTAGTTTTTGGGAGAGAGAGGAACAGTGAGGTAACTGATTTCACCTCCATGAATGCAACCCTCTCCATGAAGTACAAACTCCCCAATGGATCATTAAGCCTTCCCCCAGCTCTCTACGGTTTTGGAAGCGACACTGCTAAGGCAGCTGACGACCTCTCAACTGTTCTAATCAACGGTACTCCTACAGTTGAAATAGGCAACGGGAACTTCAGCCCCATATATTATTCAGTAGAGATCCTAACCTTTAGCGCTTAATTAACTTTAAACACTTCCACTGTTGATGCAAACATGAAGGTTTCAGTAAAGTTGAGCTCGTCTTTGTCAAATGGAGTTTTGCCTTACACTTATTACTTCTACCTGGATGGAAGGCCCATTTATAATTTCACCACCTACTCAAGTCAGTTGAGCGAGACATTATACCTCCCCCAACTTAACCAAGGGACTTACAAGCTTGAGGTAAGTGTTTGCGACAGTGCAGGACACAAGGCTTACTCCTCAAATAACTTGAAAGTAAACCCTGACTTAATTGGGTCTATTACGTCAAATGTTAGTGTTACAGATGCTAACCTCCCCTTTAACTTTTCTTACTTCGCTTATAACGGCACTCCTCCCTATAACTACTCTCTCTACGTTAACGGGGAATTAGTGGGGAAAAACAATAGCTATATAATTACCTGGGTAGCAAATTAATTATACCAGATTTGCCTGGAAAATGGAGCTTTGTGCTTGTAATTACTGATTCTGCAGGCTATAATGTGACCTACACTTACTCTTTAGAAGTTAATCAAGACCCTCCTCTAAAGGTTATCGGAGTCAAAGACGTGCTAGACGTAAACATGCCCCTTAACCTCTTCCTGTTTGCCTCCCTAGGATTTAATTTTTCCTTATTTTTGTCTCAAAAATCATCTCTTTCCAAGAGAAATAGAGGTTATTCGACTGGATACATATAAATTTTAAGACAAATTGAAGGATATTAAAAAAGAGTATTACAAAAGACTGAAAGCCTCGCCCCTTCTAGGATTAACTTGATCCACGCTCAGATAGTTACCTTGTACCTCAGCTTCGCGTCTATAGATAATGTGAGAAGGTTCATGTACACGAGTTTACTCGTAGAGCGAATTAATCAGGAAACCTTCCTTTATTACGAGGAGGATATCTTCTCCTTCTTGCCCTGAAACGATGAGGGTTGTGTTTTCTTAACCTTTTCATCCATCTAACAAGCTTTCTTAAGGCCCATATTATCACAGCTAAGATTGCTATTATTATTCCCAAACCTAGTGCAATATCTTCTATGGACTGAATTGTGATCGTGTTCTCAGAATTGGTTATTCCTAAACCCAGTGAAGTATTTTCTACGGACTGACTCGTTAATGTATTTTCAGTGTTCGGAAAGAACAGTTCAGGTACTGCACTAGCACCTTGAGTGTAGAAGTTATTGTTACCCAAAGTTACGTAAGCGTGACCGTTGACAAATACCGTTTGGAGGTTATCCGCGGACTCTTCTGTATCCGATCCAAACGTGTATAGAGGATATGGATTGACATAACTACCGTTGGGTAATTCCATGGCTAAGGCCAAACTTGCGTTTAAAGAGTTGAAGTATGTATATTCTCCATTAGATTCTCCACCGAATACTAATTCGAGGTCGTAATACTGAATACCTCCGGTCATATTCGTCGGGTCTATTAGCATATAGGCTGAGGTCACGTAATTGACGTGTATAGTGACGTTGTCATACCATACTACTCCACCACCGTTATTATAACCAAAAGAAACTATTACGCCGTTAGGAGTTACATTCTGTAGCTTTATATACAGAATAACTGAGAAAGGAAATGTGTAGTTAAATCCTCCAGTCGCATAACCATAATAATAACCGTTTTTCTCATCATAAAAACGCACTGCACCATTACCGGTCACACTCGAGTTGGTTAGAAGAGACGGTCTTGATGTAGAGTTCCATACATTGTCCCATATGTAGTAATAGTCTCCAGATGTAATGAATCCTATTACATTTTGCAACCAGAACTGATAACTGTTCGTCTCTGTGTTTACTTGCAGCATAGCGTTCAACTGTAAGCTAGCTCCATACGGATTTACTAGAGCAGCAGGTGTGGAGTTGTAAGCTGAGATAGAATAAAGAGTAGCATAACCTATTGCTTCCTCGTACTTAAGTATAGTGTAGTTCACAAAATCAGAGCCATTATATTCCCCGTAATACGCTATGCCTATAGGAGCCGGAAGGGAATGATAATAATAATATAAGTCGACCGGCATAGGGGTATAATTAACCCTGACCGTGACGTCCTCTCCACTTACGTTATTATAAATCACTACGTAATAACTACCCGGGTTTGATATTTCAAAGGTTTCAGCTTGGCTAACTTTAATGTAAAGGGATGAAGCAGAATACCCATTTCTAAAGCTATAGAAATCCTGTGGATCCATGATCATAATAGTGACCAAGTTTGAGGCTGTTATGTTAAATATGTACGCTTGCCCTTTAACAATGTTCACTTTGATATACTCGGAATAGTTGGGGGGAAGTGTCGTTCCCTGTAGATTGAATTGATATACAAAGGCTATTGATACTATTGGAGATATGGAGAAAGCGAGAAAAAGAATTGGAATGAGCCTCATCTTAATCGAAATGGCATTAGACATTTTTAAGTATTGCGGGGTTAATTTCGATCTTACTTTTCCAGTTGTGGGATTATCGAAAACATTCTAGGTTCTGCTTTCACTCCTTGTTGCTAGCCTTCTGCAGAGCTGTTATTACTTTCTTAAGTCCCTCCTCCACCTCCTTTAAGGAATTCAACGCTTCTTGTAAGGCTGTATAGGCAGAAACAAGCTCGGGTGGTGCTAAAGTCTCAAAATATTCTCTTAATTGCTCCCTAATCTCTATACAAGCATTATCTAAGTCTCCATTTGTCACTTTCCTATTAAGCTCAACTAGAAGGAATCCCTCGCTCTTAGCTGTTTCCCTAGCTTGATCGTTTAGAGATGAGACTACCAGAACTTTCAAATGCGGAAGCTTCTTTAGGCTGTTAACTCTGCCTACTTCCTGTTCAACTGTTGGTCTATCTACAGGACTATCTAAGTTCTTGCAAGAAGCGTAGATCTCAAGACCTCCTTTAAAGGCCTTTACGTCTATCTCCACGTCTTGCCCTGCCCTATTTTTTCCATATACGTTAGTCCTGACGTCGAAGCCTAGGAGTTTAAAAGCGTAAGCAGTAGCTGCCTCTAAGGGGTCTCTAACATTTGGAAAGGTTTTCCTAATATCTTCTGAGGAGCAAACAACTGGAAATAGGGGTTGTGGGACTGAAGGGATAGTCTCATTAGCTTCAGTGGGACTATATCTATAACCACATTATATCTTGGAGTGGGGTCTCATCGTTTTCTTTCAGTGGTGGAGTTGTAGTACCGGTTTTGTATTTTAGGAATCCATGTAGTAAGTTTTCGAAATCGTCAGTAAACATGGGACCAGGAAAAGCATGCATAACGTCTTGCTTTCCACTAATATTACCCTTGAATCTGATAGATACACCTCTTATTGCATCTCTCCAAGTGTCAGGATTTGGTACTTCTGGCTTTACATCTTCATCTAAAACAAATATAGTTCCGACATGAGTTGTAAATCTAACAACATTGAAAGCGCCCTGCTTCATTTTAACAAAGGTTAAGAGCTGACTTAACGCTTGCTTAATGTTCATTATTTCTTCGCTCGTAGAACTGAGTGTGTCCAACAATTTCACTCACCTGATTGTAATAGGTTATACGAGATCACGAAGGCCCTTATCCTTAATATGCTCCGTTCATTGGCGTTCCAGGGGAAGTGCTTGTCCATTCCAGAGAAGCGGTGCTTGAAAGACCTGAACACCTGTTCCACCAAGTTCCTCCTCCCGAACGTTTCGTGTTGGTGGGGAATTCCAAGTGTTGAAAGTATGTTGTACCAACTCCGTCGTGGAGGACCTCCTTGACGTTCTTGAACACCTGGTCTTGAAAGATCGCCACCACGTCCACCAGTCCCTCTCGGTCAACCTAACCGCAACTACCCTGTGTTGAGGTCCCCCACAGCCCAGAACCAGTATGGCACACCGTGAACCAGCCTAACGCCTGTCTCGTCAGCGTACTCACCGCTCGAGGGGTGAAGTGGCCCTTGACAGCACCCTCAATT
>Ga0081529_120718_pt1 | contig 37104 bp, 40 predicted proteins | sample EchGeymetagenome_FD_71012 | JGI IMG/M metagenome (GOLD analysis project Ga0081529, IMG submission 71012) | Ferrous microbial mat and aquatic microbial communities from Echinus Geyser, Yellowstone National Park, USA - transect B T=78-80 C v2... ...
TGAAACTCCTTTTAAAGCCAAGTCAATCCCAGCCTTCACAGCCTTTGAGTAATAATAAGCAATCCTTGAGATTCTTTCAACGTCTTCAAACTCAACCCTACCATTTATTGTAACAAACTGGAAGTTATCAATTGCTTCCTTAGAGCCAATTAATTTACTCCTCATCATCTGGTAGGATAACAATTACTATCACCTCCTTTTCCAACAAGCCCTTAATCTTCTCATGAACGCTCTTAGGAACGTATATTGCGTATTTAGGGTCTCCATATTTGTCATGACCCATTGAGGAGATCTTTGAGTGAAATGTAACTTGAACCATATGTTATTAGTTACGGAAAGATTTATAAACTTTTATGCTAACATTAGAATAGAGGGTGCCACTATGAACTCGATGAGCAGTCGCGAGGGGGAGGAAGGCACCCGATGAAACTCCTCATGTCCTCGAAGGGAGTGGTTTAACTACCGCTCCCGTAGACGGCATGGGGAGGGAGAAGGAGTGATGAGGCAGAGTGATTAATAGTCATTAAAAGTGACTATTAGTCACGATGAAAGCCGAACTCTACTAAAACTCTTTTCCTTCATAACTCTATCATGCTCCTCAGAATTAGTAGTACCCTTAGGATTAACCAAGATAACGTTAAAACCTACCCTTAACGATTTAATAACCTCATGGGTTAGCATTTGCTTCTTAGAAAACCTACTAACCTTCTTATTACCACTTCTAAGGTGTGAGGAAGTCAACTCGTTAGAATCAGTTTTAATATTTTAGGACTAATTTGTTTCCATATAAGGGGGAATAAAATTGAGAAAGATATTAATAATAGCTAGTGGAGGGGGACATACTGGATTCGCAAGAGCAATAGCACAATATCTACCCCAAAAAGTAGATTTCGTAATTCCTACCAATGACTCCATGAGTAAGATAATGATAATACCTTATGCGAATAAGATCTATGAAGTGCCTAAAGGTAGAGAGCCTGGAGAGGGAAATCTTATATTTTTAAAAAGGTTGTTCTCCATTCTCGCTAAGAGCATTAAAATAAGTAAGTACGATATAGTGATTGCAACTGGGAGTAATCATTCCATCTTTCCTTCATTTTTCCAATATTTAAAGGGAGCTAAAGTGTATGGAATTGAAAGTCAAGATAGGTTTATTACAAAAGGAAAGGCTATTAGTATAATTTCAAATTATGCTAAAGGAATATTTCTTCATTGGGAAGAACAGAAAAAATTATATAAAAAAGGTATAATAGTAGGACCAATAGTAGAAAAGCCTAAGTACACTCCAAGGGATGAAGGCTACATATTCGTTACTGCTGGTAGCATGGGTTTTAAGCGTTTATTTGACAAAGTAGTAAAGATAAAGGGGAAGAAGTTAGTTATTCAGACTGGGAGAATTGAGCCCAGCATTTATAAAGGAGATAACATTAAGGCATTTAGCTTTGACCCAGACATAGAAAAGTGGATTGCTAGTTCTTCTTTAGTTATTACCCATCAAGGTAAGACTGCAATGGAGGCAGTTGTAATGTATAATAAACCAGTTATAATAGTGTTTAATAGGGATTGGGTAAGGGCTACCACTTTTGAAGACGCTAAAATTTACGCTAAAGTCTTAGGGGCTACTTTTTTAGACGATCCAATTAAATGGGAGGATGAGAGTATTTTAATTAACGCAATAGAGAACGTTAAAGAGCCAAACAAGTTTAGTATAGGTACTCCTAAATTGGTGGAGAAAATATTAAACTTGTGAGTTATAAGGAAATATTTAATACTATTTTGGAAATATTTAATAATAATAGAAAAATATTGGAGGAAAAGGGGTGGATAGTTTCATCTCCACACTCCTATGAATGGTGGGGGGGACTAAAATCTGCAGAAGAGATAATAATTTCCTCAATCTTAGTTCAAATGTCTAGATGGGAAATAGTAAAACGAGCAGTTGAGACGATGAGAGAAAGGGGCTTAACAGATTTCAGTAAATTGTATAAGACTAAAGATGAAGAACTTTACCAAATATTAAAAAATATTAATTTTTACAAGACGAAAGTGAAAAGACTAAAAATTATTTCAGAGATAATTTTGGAGAAGGGTTTAGAGAGATTTTATGATAGGGATCTACTTTTAAGTATAGAAGGCATAGGCGAGGAAACAGCGGATTCGATTTTACTTTTCGCGGCACATAAACCTTATTTTCCTCCTTCTGAATACGGAAGAAGAGTATTATCTAGGGTTTTAGGCGTAGAATTGAAGAAAAAGGAAGTTAAGGAGTTAGTTGAAGATAATTTATCTAAAGACGTTTTTAAATATAAACTATTTCATGCAGGGTTGGTCACAGTGGGCAGGGCTTATTGTTTTAATAAACCTAAATGTGATGATTGCATGTTGAAGATAGTATGTAAACATGCAAAATAAACTCATTTAAATACTTTTACAAAGTTTAAGCATTATATAGTAATGTTTAAATTCTACCATGTAGAGTATGTGGTATGAAGCTATACGAATACGAGGGAAAGGCACTTTTTAAGCGCGTTGGCATACCAATACCTAATGGCGTTGTGACTTCTGAGCCTATAAAGTGGGAAGGAAAAGCCGTGGTAAAGTCTCAGTTACTTGAGGGAGCAAGGGGAAAAAGAGGCTTAGTAAGGGTTACTGAAGACGTATATAATACTATATTAGAGTTAAAGAAATTAGGGATTGAGAAATTTTTAGTAGAGGAATTTATTCCTCATGAAAAGGAGTTCTATGCTTCAATTCTACTTGATAGAGAAACTGCTGAGCCTATGTTAGTTCTATCTAAAGAAGGAGGTATTGATGTGGAGCAAGCAAAAGATGTTAAAAAGATGATAATACCATTAGAAAGAGGAGTTAGGAGTTATGATATAATAGAAGCTGAGAAGTATTTAGGAGTTAAAGGCTTATCTCCAATAATTCAAGGTTTATACAAATTATTTGTAGAGTATGACGCAGAGCTTGTTGAAATAAATCCATTAGCTCTAACTAATGACGGTAAGTTAGTAGCGTTGGATTCGAAGGTAATATTAGAAGATAACGCATTATATAAGCATGAGGATCTCTTAAAAGAATTAGGAAGGCAAGAAGTTCGTGACTCTTATGTAGAATTAGAGGGTGATATAGGGATAATAGGTAATGGAGCTGGTTTAACAATGGCTACGATGGATTTAGTGAAGCTAAATGGAGGAAATCCGGCAGACTTTTTAGACGTAGGCGGTGGAGCTAGTAGAGAACACGTAAGGGAAAGCGTATTAAAGGTTGGAAGGAATCCTAAGGTTAAGAAAATTGTAATAAACATTTACGGGGGAATAACTAGGTGTGATGAAGTTGCATTAGGAATTGTTGATGCGCTAAAGGAAATAAAGAAGCCTATTTTTGTAAGGCTATTAGGAACTAATGAAGAATTAGGCAAGAAGATATTAAGAGAAAATGGAGTTAATGTATATGATGATGTATTAAAAATGATAGGTGATGCAGTACGCTCGTAAATAGAAATACTAGAGTAATTGTTCAAGGGATTACTGGAAGAGAAGGGTCTTTCCATACTCAACAAATGCTAAAATATGGTACTAAGATCGTGGCTGGTGTAACTCCAGGTAAAGGAGGTACCGAAGTTCATGGAGTTCCAGTATATGACACAGTAAGAGAAGCTGTTAAGGAACACGAGGCTGATGCTTCAATAGTTTTTGTTCCTGCAAGATATGCGGTAGATGCGGTATATGAGGCTATTGATAATGGTATAAAGTTAATAGTAGTTATAACTGAGCATATTCCAGTTTTAGATATGGCAAGATTAGTTAAGTATGCCAGAGCTAGAGGATCTAGGATAATAGGACCAAATTGTCCTGGTTTAATAGTACCAGAGGAGACCTTAATCGGAATACTCCCAGCTAGGGCATTTAAGAAAGGTAATATAGGTATAGTGTCCAGATCAGGAACGTTAACTTATGAAGTGTCAGAATTACTTAAGAATACTGGAATGGGACAATCTACCGTTATAGGAATAGGTGGAGATCCAATAATAGGCACTAGCATATTGGAGGTCGTTAAGATGTTCGATGAGGATCCAAATACGGATAAGATTGTAGTAATAGGCGAAATAGGAGGTACGATGGAGGAAAGACTTGCAGAGGCTTATAAAAGAGGAGAGATAAAGAAGAAAGTAGTAGCATATATAGCAGGAATGACAGCACCTAAGGAAAAGAGAATGGGTCACGCAGGAGCTGTAGTATATATGGGAATGGGTACTTTCGAAAGCAAAATAAGGGCATTTAAGAAAGCTGAAATTCCAGTGGCTAACACTCCTTATGATATACCAAAGTTACTTCTTTCTTAACTTAAACGTCACATAACTTACTACTGCAATTATTATAGTAACAGTTATTATATATAACACGCTTGGACTATTACTTACGTCATAACTTTTCTCCGTCCATCTAGGGATTATAATGCTATTGTGATAATTTTGAGTGTAATTATTATTAAATACTAAAGTTAAGTTGCCCGAATAGGGTACGGAGATTATATAATAATTAGTACCAGGAATGTAACTTGCTATTATCGGAACTGAAGTGTTAAAGTAAGCAGTTTCCCCTGTCTGAGATAGGGCTAAATAATATGTAGAACCATTATAAATAAACTTACCAATACCTAGCAAGTCATTAAATGAAGTTATAGGAACTAACACGCTAATAAACTGATTACCATGTATATTTACACCCAATTTTCCGGAATAGTTATAGAGATTAATAGACGCACTTTTAGAAGCGACTAATAAGCACAAGGTGACCAGCGACCCGTCATAAACGTAATTGAAGGAGATATTGTACCATTTATAACTTCCAGTGTAAAAACTCAAATCTGCTGAGTTCATGTTAATTAAGGCACTAAACGTAGTGTTTAACGCTGGGTTTAAATTTACGCTAAAGTACGCTCTTAACGGTATTAAATACTGTAATGAAAAGTAAGTATAGTTACTATAATTAGTAAATTCCACTGCTGGAATTCCATTATAACTGGTAAACCTCATATTCGTTCCAAAGAAACCGTTTGGTGTACCTGCGGAAGTTATATAAGACCACATGCTTAAAGGATAAGGATATGATCCATGCGCGTTCTCTATTATAGTTCCGTTAGAGTTTATAGCAGGGATCTGATGTACTATTACCTTTCCATTAACAACAAATGAGGAACCATTCCAGTTTAAGTTAAAGCTTATATTAAAAGTTATGTATGACCCCAATCTAGATGAGGTTTCATATATACTATAATTTATACTAGTACCTATGGGTAAGAAACTTAAAACATTAGACGACTCACTGATCGCTACAGTACTAAATAATATACTTAATAAAATTAAAAATAAAACGATATAATGCTTCATCTCATACTACTATTAACCTTTAATATTTATTGTTTTTCGTCATGTCGTAAATTATCGTCATGGCGGCATTTCTACCTGGGATTCCAGTAACCTGACCACCGGGGTAAGCTCCAGAACCACCTATATAAAGTCCCTTAATAGGAGTTCTATAACCCCAGCCCTTTTTAGGTCTATTATCGAATAAATAAGATGAGTACATTGGAAGGTGATTTGGATTTCCGTACGGATTATCGTATTCTTTCTCTACTACTCTCCAGTTAACCTTATCCACGTACTCAGTTTTTTCCTTAATATCTGGGAAGAACTCTTCTAGACCTTCCATTGTACCCATTACTGTAATTACATGACCATTTAACGTTTCATCAACAACACTAGGTATCGTTATCTCACCTTGAGGTAGTACTATCAATCCTTTAAAATAGTCAATTTTTAGAGGATCGTTAATTTTAACCATATCCTTGAGTATTATATTATATCTGCCGTATCCAGCCGGAGGGCTATGAACGTCAACTTTAACTTCCCCATTAGTCAAATTCTCTAATAATAGAGGATTCCCGGTAAACAAAACATTTTTACTTTCTATTCTCTCACCTCCTTGTAGAATTACGCCCCTTACTTCACCATTTTTTATCGCAATTTCAGAAACTTTACTTCCAGTAATTATATCAACGCCCAATTCTTTAGCCCTTTTAGATAAGACTTCTCCTACAGTTCCCATTCCTCCCTTTAATATTTTCCAATCAGTAGAGAAGAAGTATACGAATAGATACGAGGGTTGAGATAGCATAAAATCGTAAGAAAATATTGGGTATAATTCCTTATAATTATCTAAGTACTCCCTTAATATTGTCTCAGTTTTCTCTAAAAGCATCTCATTACTTTGTTTTATTTCCTCAATAGACGGAGGTGTTATAACGTAAGTAAACTTTTCCTCTAGTAATTTCCTTGAAGAAAGTATAAACTCGTCTAGTTTAGAATATTTTTTCTCTCCTAATTTCTCAAATTCTTGAATTCTCTTATCCCTATCTCGCCACACTTTAACAACTTTCTTGCTCTCTGTTACAAATACCTCTATATAATCAGACTCTATTACTGGAAATTCAACCCCTATTTCATCTTGTATTCTTCTGGGAAATAATCCTAACACATAAGAAGCCCTTGAGTATTTAACCCCCTTATATTCAGCAGTGTCAGCCATACCTCCTAACTTTTTTCTCTCCTCTACTACTAGGGTTTTTAAACCCTTCATTGCTAGGTAAATTGAGGCTACTAATCCGTTATGTCCTCCACCTATAATTATTACATCATATGTTTTCATATTTCTTTTACTTCTAAAACACTTATATAATGTTTGTCTAATATTCTATATATGAAAAAAGCTATTGCGTTAAGTGATGATGGTTATTATGTAGTTTTCATTACTGATAAGGATATTAGTTATAGGAAAACTAGAATTCTTAATGTATATTATTTATTTTTCTTATCAATTATATTAATTAGTATTTTATATACTATTTTCAAAATATTTTATATTCTTTTACTGGTATCTATTCCCATTATTGTATATTTTTTAATATTAAGGATTGAGATTAATGTAGTTAAACCACAAGAGAGTGAAAAAATTGTTAACGTTGAAATAAGGGGGAATATTGTAAAAATCGTAACAGAAAGGAAAACTTTTATTATACATAAGCGAAAAACAATATTACCTTATTACTGACTAGATTTAGGCTTTATAGTTATTGTTCCACTATCTTCGTCAACTTGTAACATATATTTTGTTCCAAACTTCTCTATCATTGACTTTGGTAGATATAGATTTAATGGCAAAGTGTAGTATTCATACTCGTACACTTTTCCCCTTACATTCTTTTTACCTACTAATCTTTTAGCCTCTACTTCTCTTTCTTTCATAAGATAAAATGCATTGTCTCTCTTTTTAAAACTTTTCCATGTAATGCTTAACAAATTTTTATTAGGTATAATCTTTTCTACGGAGCTTTAAATCTATTTAATAGTTTATCAATTATGATTTCATTTATAAATAAATCTGGATTTACAATATATAATCTGCTATTAATGTTATAATCTATATTTAGATTTATTACTAAGTGATATATTATATTATCAAAATAAAAAAGGACGTCATATCTGCAGTCATTTAACATGCAAATAGGACCTCTCTCATGTCTAACCTTCTCTCCATTAAATAGTGTTATAATTTTTTGTGAATACATATCTATTAAGGACTCTATGTGAACCTTTCCATCACTTAAATAAAGTAATGTGCCAGAAGAATTGCTAATTATACTTCTATCTAACTTTTCGACTTGTTTTTCTATTTTATTTATGTTAAGAAATTCTCTGAAATTAACCGTTAATAACATGTTATCCTTTTCTGAATAAATGTAAAAAACTTCTTCAAACCACGGTGAAAAATGATATCCATTAACTGAGAAAGCCTCCTCCTTATCGTCAAAGAATACTCTATGATTCTTCTTAACAATGTTCACATTATATAATACAAAATGTAAAACTAAAATTTAACTCCACTTTATTCGTATTAATGTTTTCAAAATTTTATTATAAAAATATTTATAAACTTTGTTATACGAATTTTAAATACTATATTTGGGAAAAGGTTTAAATGTAGTACAAAGAGGCTATACACAATGAATACTACAATAATAATAGCAGCTGTAGTAATAATAATAGTAGTTATAGGGCTGGCATCATATTTTCTATTCTTCCATCATACAACATCCCCTTCTATTACATCTGTTACAACTTCATATATGACTAGTAGTAGTACGACCACTACAACTTCTTCTACTACCTCAACTTCAACAACTTCAACTTCCACTTCTTCTACTTCAACAACCTCAACGGTCTCATTACCCCCTGGGGCTTATAAATTACCTTATAATCCAAATAATAAGACAGTATTCATTTACTTAGTAGTTTCAGCTGTCGGTTATCAATTTAATTATAACGGTACCTCATATGGTCAACTTAAAATATATGTTCCAGCTGGCTGGAACGTCATGGTGATTTTAACTAATGAACAATCAATACCACATAATGCTAATATAGTATTAAATAATACACCCACTCCTAATAATGCAAATATAGCTCAAGACGGAAAAATATTACTTTATGTTGGAGATAGTCCATCAAATTACATGAATAACGGAGTTCCACCTCAAGGTACTGCTGTAGGTATTTTAGATAATATATCTGCAGGTTACTATTGGATAGCTTGTGGAATTTACGGGCATGCTGAGAGCGGAATGTGGGTCGATTTGATAGCCTCTAACTCAGTTACTGTACCCTATGCAATAATTTCGTCTTCTTCATCAACTTCTTCATCAACCTCATCTCCTGCCTGGGGATAATTAAGACAAAAAGATTTTTTTATTGTATTTTCTTAATTTACTTTATGAAACGTGTTATTTTGTCACTTATTTTTCTAATATTATCATTAATATCTTACTTTATTAGCAAATCAAACCTATTATTATGGTCCACTATATCTACATTATCCTTTTGGTTATTTGTTATTTTAATTATACCTAAATCATTTTATAAATTCATAGGAAATAAATTAATAAAATATAAGAAATATAAATCTCTTTGGATAACGTTAATATTATATATGGCATATCACGTAATCCTATACTCATTCTTCTTTTACTTATTATTACCTGGTTCAATTAGAGGAATACCACTTATTTTTACGATAAATGCTGGAATAGGCTACTCAATACCTCCACCATTACCGTATTTCTTAGAATGGGTGTCAAATAGTCCTGCAATTTGGTTCTTCATAGGACCATATGAGGGAGATGTAATACCTTTCTCAACATTTATGGGAATAATCTTAGCTATATTAATAGCATTAAACGTAGTGGAAATTAAGGATCTTTGGAGGTTAAGTAGGACTAGGATAAACAAGTCAATAGTTTTAGTACCCTCGTTAGGTTTAGTATCCGGATCATCTTGCTGCGTATTCTTGCCTAGTATTGTAATGTACTCTATAGCCTTATCGATAACTTCAATAACTGCCACAATACTTTCAATATTATCTTCATTCATATATTTCGTTCTAGTTTATTATTCCCTTCCGATAGTTTCCGCGTTAGTACTATTTCATAACCTAACTTTATTGGATAAACTTCTAATTAGATTTAAATTATAATTTCAGTTTGAAACTAAATTTATACTAAAATTTAGCCTAGTATTTGCTTATAATTTTATTATTGTGATAAAGTATAATAATGATGTGTATAAATTAGAATATCCTACTACTCAAGTTATTTACGGAAATGATGCATTAGACTGGCTGAAAAACGTTAAGGGTAAAATAGCAGTAGTTACTACGAGAAGTCTGCTAAAAAGCAATATCCTCTCACAAATACTAAATATTATAAATGCTGATGTGATAGAAGGTCCTAGGCAACATACTCCAGAGGAAGATTTACAAAAATTGAGGGACGAATTAAAGAACTATAATGTAGTAATAGGTTTAGGTGGTGGAAGTGTAATTGATAGCATAAAATTGGTATTTAGCGGTTATTTCATAGCAATACCTACTACATTCTCTGGTGCTGAACATACTAGTTTTGGCGGTTTTACGTCTGATGGTATAAAGAAAGTTAATATGGGAAAAGGTGCAGATGTAATAATTTTAGATCCTAGAGCTACGCTAGAAACCCCTAAATGGTTACTTTTAGCCTCTGGAGTTAGAGCTATTGATCATGCAGTAGAAGCACTGTATTCTAGGTTTTCTACTCCATTTACTGACGCGTTAGCAATAGAGGGGTATAAGAAATTAATTAAGTGTCTAGCTAACGTAGACGTAATTGAAAATAGGTTAGAATGCCAAATAGGGGTTTGGTTATCCTCTATAACTATGAGATACGTAAAGATGGGAATTAGTCACGTTTTCGGATATGTTTTTGGTCCTAGGTTTAATATACCACATGGTGTTACTTCATGCATTTCTCTCCCTTCTGCGATTAAGTTAAATTACGATATTGCTAAAGATAAATTAAAGGAAATAGAATTTAACGGCGAGCCTCTATATGATTTTGTTGAGGAATTTTTAAGGAAAATAGGGACCAGGAAAAGGTTGTCAGAGTTCGCTAAATTAGACGAGGCGTTAAAGTACGCTAAAACATTTTACGAAATGGTAAATGATAGTGGTAATCCATTGAGAATAGACCTAAACACTGCCATAAAGTTCATAGAGGAGGTATATTAAGATGTGGAAATACTTTGGCAAACAATGGGGAAAGTGCGAGGAATGTTGGTTAGCTTACAAGAATGGTGTTCAGCATGAAAATTCATTAAATTGTTATAAGTTAGGAATACCAATAAGCTCATTAAAAATACCGTTAAATGAATTTTTGGAAATAGTGAAAGATATTCCAGGAAAATATGGAATATTCGGATTTCCTTTAAGTCTACTCAGTAAGGGAGTAATTATCTTCTACTTCAACAATGAAGAGGAAATGATGAACTTCATTAATAAAATAGAGAGATATGTGAAAGACGATTTACCATTAAAGGAGAAAAAGTTCTTTGATATTTTCGTTAACGTTAATTGGATAAAGAGCGTTAACTGGAGGAGGGGATGCCCAGAGTATGATAAAAAATTCGGCGATTGGAGAAACTGGAAGAAAAAGTAATTAGAAATTAGAAAATATCTAACTAAAGTTTATTAATAGATTGGAATTATCAATATTATGGCAATTTCAATTTTCCTTTTGAGCCTGAAAGGTGGAATAGGCAAAAGTAAATTTGCTTATAAATTATCCAAATTGCTAAGTAGGAATTTCCTTAGTGTTCTTTTAATAGATAACGACTCCTTGCACACTTTATCTACCATATTAGGCCATTATGGGAATGGTTTATTAGATGGGTGCGAAATTTCCTCAAGTTTAAAAAAGATTGATGATTTTTATTTGCTTAAACTTAGAGATAATCCTATATCAGTATTATACGATGAGAAATATGATCGATTAAGAAGCGTATTAAGTAAAAAGTGGGACTTTATTGTGATAGATAACTATATAGGAATAAACGAAAGTAATGCTTTCGTTAAAAACGTTTATGAGGTTTCGGAGCGTAAAATAGGAATATTTCTAACGGATTACTTAACCTTAGATATTACGTTTAATTATATGAGGATTTGGAATAATTTAGATCATAAATTCGTAGTTCTAATTAATGAAAATAATAATTATAATTGTTCGTATAATCAACTATTATATGCTATTTTATAAGTATTTATTACCGTGTAATATGGTACGAATTTCATAATCAAATCTTTTTAAAACTAAATTTATTTACCTTTTAATCGTAAATAGTAGTATGCCACTAGACCCAAAAGTTAAGAAGCTTTTAGAATCCGGTTTCTCAATACCAATAGGAAAGGCGTCTGTTGAGGAGGTAAGAAAAATATTTAGAGACTTAGCTTCATCCGCACCTAAGGTTGATGTTGGAAATGTGGAAGATATAAGGATACCAGGGAGTGAGACTAACATAAGGGCTAGAATATATTTCCCTAAAAATAAGGGACCTTACGGTATTTTAGTTTATTTTCACGGCGGTGGTTTTGTAATAGGAGATATAGAATCTTACGATCCCTTATGCAGGATGATAACTAACGCTTGTAACTGTGTAGTTGCATCTATAGATTATAGATTAGCACCAGAACATAAGTTTCCAGCTGCAATTATAGATTCATATGATGCTACTAGGTGGATATATGAGAATTCAGATAGATTTGATGGGAAAATGGGAGTTGCAATCGGTGGAGATAGTGCAGGAGGCAATATAACAGCTGTAGTAGCTCTTTTATCAAAGGGTAAAATGAATTTGAAATATCAAATATTAATTTACCCAGCTGTAGGTTTCGATTCTGTTTCTAAATCTATGATAGAGTATTCTGATGGCTTCTTTTTAACAAGAGAGCATATTGAGTGGTTTGGCTCTCAATATTTAAGAAGCCCAACTGATGTTTTAGATCCAAGATTTTCTCCTATATTGTCAGATTTAAGCAATTTGCCTCCTGCGTTAATTATAACTGCTGAATATGATCCCTTAAGAGATCAAGGAGAGGCCTATGCTAATAAATTACTACAAGCTGGAGTTCCAGTCACGAGCGTTAGGTTCAATAATGTTATTCACGGTTTCCTATCTTTCTTTCCCTTAATAGAACAAGGTAAGGATGCCATAGGTTTAATAGGGGTTACGTTAAGAAAAGTCTTCTATAACTCGTTCTAATTTTTATAAAATTAATATGAGATTATTTTTATAAATAATTTAAGTTATCTAGCTAATATTTAAAAACCTATATCATAGTTATAGTTTATGAAAGCTGTCATTCTCCCTGGCTATAAAAAGGGATATAAGGTAGAGGAATTGGAAGAGCCAAAAATTGGTAAGGATGAAGTTTTGGTAAAGGTGAATAAAGCCGCATTATGTTATAGAGATTTATTACAGATTGAGGGATTTTATCCTAAATCTAAATACCCTTTGATTTTAGGTCATGAAATGGTAGGAATTATAGAAAAAGTTGGGGAAGATGTAAAAGAATTTAAGGAGGGAGATAGAGTGACTTCAATGCTTTTTGTACCAGATTGGTCCTGCGAGTACTGCAAAGGTGGTGAGGAGGTTTACTGTAAAAATAGGCTAATATATGCGCAAGAACTTGATGGGTTCTTCGCTGAAAAAGCTAAATTAAAAGCTAATAGCTTAGTTAAGGTACCAGATGGTGTTTCTGATGATGGAGCTGTAATAGTGCCTTGTGTAGCAGCAATGGTTTATAGGGGTTTAAGAAAGGCGGGCTTAAAAACGGGTGAGTTAGTTTTAGTAACAGGTGCTAGTGGTGGTGTTGGGATTCATGCAATTCAAGTTGCCAAAGCACTAGGTGCAAAAGTTATTGGAGTTACAAGTAATGAAAATAAGGCTAAAATAGTTTCCAAGTTTGCAGATTATACTATAGTAGGGAATAAATTTTCAGAGGAGGCTAAAAAGATCGGTGACATTTCAATTGTCATTGAAAACACTGGTACTTTTACCTTAGAGGAGAGTTTAAAGTGCTTAAGAACCGGAGGGAAGATTATTCAGATAGGTAATTTAGACCCTTCAGTTACGTTCAACTTAAGGTTAGGATATCTTATATTAAAGGACATAAGTTTAATGGGCCATATAGGCGCGAATAAGAAGGACATAGAATTTACATTAAATTTGGTTAAAGAAGGTAAAATAAGACCAGTAATTGGAGGGGAAGTTAGCTTAGAGGAGTTCAATAAGGCATTAGAGTTAATTAAAGATAAAAACAGATATGGAAAAATATTAATTAAAAATTAGACTTTTTCTAATACTATTGCTCCTCCTTGTCCTCCACCAACACACAATGTAGCTACTCCGTAATCTTTTCCATCCAAAATTAATTGCCTAGCTAACGTTCCAACTATTCTCGCTCCAGTAGCACCTAAAGGATGTCCTATTGCTATTGCCCCTCCCCTCCTATTTACGCTTTCCGCATCTAATCCCAGTTCTCTTATAGCGTAAAGTACTACTACGGCAAAAGCCTCGTTTATTTCCCAAAGATCTATATCTTTTACACTTAGCTTAGCTTTTTCTAAAGCTTTTTTAGAGGCTGGCACTGGACCCTTACCCATTACGGCTGGAGGTACCCCGGCAAATCCATAGCTTCTTATTTTTGCCATTGGAGTTAATCCGTATTTCTTAAGGGCGTTTTTAGACATTAGAAGGACGTAAGAGGAGCCTGAATTTAAAGGAGCTGAATTTCCTGCAGTTATCTTACCATTAGGTTTAAACGCGGGTGGTAATTGGGCTAGCTTTTCTAGACTTGTGTCTTGTCTTACGGATTGATCGATATCTAACTTAAACTTCTTATCGTCTATTTCCACTTCAATTGGCAATATCTCTTCTTTAAAGTAACCCTCTTGTATAGCTTTCCACGCTAGTTGATGACTTCTTAATGACCATCTATCCATTTCCTCCCTACTTATGTTAGCTTCCTCCGCAAGTTTTTCAGCAGTAAGCCCCATAACGTAACCGGTAATTAGGTCATATTCAGCATATTTAGGGTCAGTTAGGAATTTGGTGTTAATTTCAATATGTGGATTATCGAACATAGGAGTCCTAGACATTTTTTCCACACCCCCTGCTATTACTATATCTGCCATACCACTTGAGATTTCCATCGCACCTATGGCGACTGAAGTTAGTGATGATGCACATTGTCTATCTACGGCCATAGTTGGAATAGTATAGGGTAATTTAGCTGCGAAAATTTCGTGCCTTCCTCCAAAAGCCCATTGTTCGCCTACTTGAAGTGCACAACCAGTTATTAACTCGTCTATTTCACTAGGGTTTATCCCATTCTTTTCTATTAACTTATTAATTACAAGTCCAGCCAATTCTTCTGGTCTAATATTATAAAATGGGTCCTTCTGAGGGTCCTTTCTTGAGAACCTAGTGAAGGGTGTTCTGAGAAAATCTACAAGATATACGTCTTCTAACATTTTTCCACCACATACATTAGTTTTGATAGATTAAATAGGTTGTAGAAACTCCGAAATATCAATTCTCCTATTATATATTTTGCTTAACGTAAGAACCCTCCTTAAGTGAAGATGTATATCTAAATCGTCTGTAAAACCTATTCCTCCATGAACTTGAATACCGCTCATAATTACCTTAGGCATCTTTTTATTTGCTATATCTTTAGCTATCCACGCGTATTTAATATCCTCAGACGCCTCTAACACTATGGATCTAGTCAACTCAACGTCAATAGCATCGTTAACTACTCTATGCTTTATAGCTTGATATGAACCTATTGGTTTTCCGAAGGCTATCCTCTCCTTACTGTACTTGGTTGACATATTTACTACTTCTTCTCCACTTCCCACCATCTGAGAGGCGAATAATAAGGACATCTCGGCTTCATTTACATCTATCGTATCGTACTTACTATATTCTACTCTACTAATTCTCATTGAATTATCTATAGAATTAAAAGTAGTGATATTGCAATTCTCTCTTTTTATTAATTTGTTTCCAACAAGGATTAAGTCAGCATCACCTGCTGCTGGTACCATATTAAAATCTGAAATAGCAACCTTAACTTCTCCAGAATATATCCTATTTAATGTATCCTTATCTTTAATACCCCTTGAGGCTACTATAGTGCTAACTATTATTCCAGGCAATAATTTACTTCCTAGTAATTCATTAATTATTGCAGCATCTCTTAGGCTAGAACTTGAAATATAAGAAAGCAGGTCTAATTTAACTATCTCTTTCCATATTTGTTCTACATGTTCATTATTACCCTCTATTACTGCTCTTAATTTTTTAGTAGACCATTTGGAATCTAACAGTTCTCTAATGCTATTCAGAATTAATCTTAAATCTTCGCTAATCTCAAAATTTAAGTCTAGGATCATATCTTATCACTTGGATTTTCTATTACATTTAAATCCTTAGGTGTTATCATTTCCAGTTTCATTTCTTTAGCCCTATTAATTGCTTGAACTCTTATATTAAGAAGTTTCTTAGCGTATTCCACCATTTCAGAGGATTTAAGGTTAAACGGTAATTCTTCTGGACTTCCAGGTTCTGAAAATATACCTATTGCATAAGGAGCTAGATAGTTAATGTGATCCATTGCAGCCTTATATACTCTTTCTCCATTTTCCTTTACTAGCCTTGCTATTAAGTAAATACCAAAGGCTATATGCCTAGATTCATCAGTGGCAATCCAATTTATCATTTTTGCAAATCCAGGCAAAATATTATATGTACTAGTAATTTTCCTAAAAATATTATAACCCCCTTCAGCAGCAACTCCTTCCACGATTAGATTGTACGTAACAACTGCCCTAGCTTGATTTTCCGGTGAGGGATCTTTAGATAAATTCCACATAGCTTTAGGTAACTCTTCGTAAAATATCTTTTTATAATTAGGAGATAAATCCTTCGTATATGCACTTAAGTCTTCAACTACTCCAATTTCATCGAAAAATCTTCTAAAGGCCTCTACGTGTTTAGACTCTTCATAAACGAATTGTTCTAAGTACATCACTTCTTCCACTCTTCCTTCTTTAACTAAAGTTACTATTAAGGGATGTAAGTCTAATGCAACTGCTTCTTCACCTGCTGAGAATTTAGAACACGTATTTATGATCATTATCTTTTCCATGTCATTTAATTTTTCCCAATCCTTCTTATCCTTACTTAAATCTATGGATGAGGGATCCCAGAATAATTTCTTTCCTAATTGGTATAATTTCATGGGAAAGAGGGACCAATTTAAACCTCCTTGCTTTATTGATTTAAAATACTCGTGCTTATACTCCTCAAAATTTATTGTCATATTAAAATATTGATCATTTCTTTATATTTAAATTTTGCTTTATATAAACGAAATAGCTACTTTATCCCACCCTTTATACTTTCTCCCGAATCTAATACAAATACCTGCCCGGTTAACGATTCTATTTTTAATATTGCTGTAGTGAATTCCGCTACCTCTTCTGGATCTAGTATTTTTCCCATTAGTGTGAATTTTTCAGCGAATTCTTTTTCGCTCATTCCCAATACTTGGAACATACTTTCTCCCAGTTTAGTTTTTACGAATCCTGGTGCTATTGCATTAACCCTTATTTTAGGTGCTAATTCTAGGGCTAAGTATTTAGTTAACGCTATTACTGCTGCCTTCATCGCTCCATAGATTGATAACCCATATGCTGGAGAAATCCCTGCAACTGATGAAATATTTACTATAGCTCCACCCTCCCTCATTTCCTTAGCAAAGGCTTGAGAACAATAAACTACTGATTTAAAGTCTGTTGAGATATGTTTATCTAATAACTTATCATCAACATTCATGAACGGAGAATATAAACCTAAACCTGCATTATTAACTAAAACGTCAACTACACTATACCTATCAATAGTAGCCTTAAGTAAACTCTCACAACCCTCTCTAGTTGAAACGTCAGCTAAAATTCCGATAGCTTCTCCACCGATATCCTTAATAGCTTTCACGGTCTCATTAACTTCCTCACTCCTTTTCTTAGCGTTAACAACTAACAAACTACCCTCCTTAGCTAACCTTATAGCAATAGCTCTACCAATACCTCTTCCAGAACCCGTAACAACCACGACCCTATTTTTTAAAGAGTACATAAACTTAATTAACACTCCGCAAAAATAAAGCTTAATTCCATTTAACTACAGCCCTTATATGAATTCCTTTCTTAAGATTTTCGTATGCTTCATTTATTCTCTCCGGTTCATAAACGTGAGTTACTAACTTTTTGGTGTCTATCTTCCCAGAAGACGCTAAACTTACTAACTCTGGTAAATCTATTCTTGGCCTATAACCCAAGCTTCCTATAAGTGTAATTCCTTTAGATACGAATAATGTTATGGGAATTTCTGCAACGTTAGTGAAACCACCAAGACCAGTAACTACTATACTTCCACCAGCTTTAACTACTTCAAGAGATAGTTTAAGATCTGGATTAGGCTTAGTTTCATATACTATATCTGCACCCTCCTCTAGTATCTCTAATATTTTCGCCCTACTATCGTCGGCTAATGCGTTTATTGCGTGCGTAGCTCCTAATTCTTTAGCTTTTTCCAGCTTACTCTGTACTATATCTACAGCTATAATAGGGTTTAGTCCCATCGCATTTGCTAACTGGATTGCAGCAGATCCTACACCACCAGCCCCTATAATAACTACGCTCTTTCCGCTAGCGGCTTTAGCACTTTTTAAAGCATTATATGCAGTTCCATAAGCACAAGCTATAGGAGATGAATAATAAGGATCTAACTTTTCACTTAACGGGATTACTGCAATTTCGGGTACTGAGACATATTCTGCGTGCCCTCCATTAATTCCTATGATTCCAACCATTTTGTTAGCGTTTTGTTTACAGTAATTCTCCTTTCCACTCGCACAGTACTTACATATTCCGCATGGGACTATCCACGATACTAATACCGGGTCTCCCTTACGTAATCCATAGGGGTTTTTCACATTACTTGCAAATTTCTCTACCCAACCTGCTATTTCATGTCCTATTATAAAGCCCTCTGGTAACGGTCCTATTAGTTCTCCATTTATTAAATGTAAATCACTATGGCATATTCCAGTAGAAGCTACACGTATAAGTATTTCATCTCCTCTCGGAAATGGAGTAGGAACTTCCCTGATCTCTAATGGTAAGTTCATTCCCTTAAATACTGCAGCCTTCATACAGTTATTTTTTAAAATTGGATATATAAGTGGAGTTTCAAAACGATAGTTTTAATATATATAATATTACTATTTAAGTTATAAGCTATCTAGATAGATATCATAATTTATTAATAATTAAAACATAAGATATAAATAGTGAAAATACAAGATTATATAAGTATAACAGTCAACTTTAATGGTACATGCCTCTGCTATTTTCAGTTATTTTATCAAAATTGATAGTAGAGTCAGTATTCAATTTTTCTGAAAACGAGTTTAAGTAGCTTAATTCTATATTTTCGAGAATTATATTTTTCGTTTAACTCTTTCTAATCTGATTTCCTCATCGAAATTGTTGTTGTTTTTGCTTATTTTCTTCTTTAGAGAGAAAAGGATGAGAGACTTTAATACTACTTCATACTCAAAAAATTAGTATAACTTCCCCAGCTTTAGACAAATCAAACTCTAAAATCCCTCTTTCTCTTTTCTTACTCTTGAAGTATGGAAGTTATACGAAACATTATTAGCTCCTATGAATATTAAATCGTGCAAAATTAAGGAAATTAACCCTAAGGAGATAGATGTCTCAAATTCGTTTCCGTTACTGACCACTGTTTCAACACCTAAGATTTTATATAACGTAAAACTAGGATTGGAGAGAATGGCAATTAACACTTGATTTTCGTACCTCGTATTTATTACAAACTTCATAGATTAATTAATATATTAATATATTATTTCTTTCTATAGTTACTTCTGCAAATATTTTTTGTATAGAATCATTATTTATATCATATATAATGTAAAAAAGTAAAGTAAAAAGTTATTATTCTAGTATTTTCTTTATTAAATTTTCTGCTTCATTATAGTTGTAACTTCTAAATAACTCTATTTTACTTGCCTCAATAGAACCCTCAGCGTGTATCATTCCAGTTAGTAAGTATCCAGTAATTGGACTTGCAGCTAATTCCTTTACTAATTTTAATCCCTTAACTCTCTCCTCACCGCTTACTGCTCCCCTTAAATATTTAATTATTATACTTCCTTCTTCGCTCTTTAAATCTTCTTCAGAGGGCATTGTAGCAATAATCCCACCTGCTATGTCAATTAAATCCTTAACGACATCGTGGAAATGCATATTAGAATATAGCTTTCCAACATTTGTAAATATGGGATTAGGCAAAGCAATCTCTTCAAGGAAAACTGGATTTATGGCAGCAGCAATTGCAGTACTCCTCAATATCTCCTTATATAGAATTATGTCTACAATATCATCTCTGACGTGTTTCTCATTCTCTATACCATTTAACTTAGAAATTAACCTGGAGGAACCTAAGAATAAGTTCATTGTGGCTGCTCTGTATGATAGTGCTGTGAATCTGTGGTATGTTGCGAATAGCATTGCTAGTGTTCCTGCGTAGTCGTATTCTTTGAATAGGAATACTCTGTCCCAGGGTATGAAGACGTTGTCGAATACTGTTAGTGTTTCTAGTTCGTAGTCTTTTTTGCTTAGTATTGCTGATGTGTTTCCTTCTATTTCGTCTATTGGTCTTGTGTACATTTTTAGTCCTTGTGTGTTTGTTGGTATTGCGAATGCTATTGCGTAGTCTTTGTCGTTTTCTCTCATGGCTCTTGTTGGTATTACTATTATTTCGTCTGATACTGCTGATTGTGTTGTGTGTGCTTTTGCTCCCTTGACTATTATGCCATCGCTTCTTACGTCTGCTATTCTTACGTACATGTCTGGGTCTACTTGTTCTGATGGTCTCTTGCTCCTATCTCCCTTTACGTCTGTTTGTGCTGTTGCCAGTGTTAGGTCTTGTTTTGCTACCTCCTCGAAATATTTCTCTACCCTCTTGTGATAATCAGTCCCGTATTTTTTATCAACTTGTTTTGAGGTTATCATTAGTGCGAATAGTGCATCACTGCCTATGGCTTGTGAGATATTAAATATGCCATTGCAATATAGTGTGAGGTCGTAAATTAGCTTATGCCTATCCAATAGGTCTTGTGAGGATGTTGGTACTTTAAAGAATTTACTAATTTTTCCTAATTTGTGGTCCTCATAAAACCTATCTTGATAGTCGTATAGTTTAGCAGCGTGTAGGGCAGCAATCCTTAATATTGGGTGTGAAGTTATATCCTCAACAAACTTTCCCCTATAATAGACCTTCCTCCCATCTTTCAAAGCCTTTAGGTAATCTTCTTTTGATCTCATATTATTATCTAATTGCATTAGATTAAATAGATTTGGGTGCGTGCCAATAAGTACTCTACTAGATCCTAACTTATAAATTGTCAATAATAATCAATTTAACAATTGAGTAAAAATATTTTAAAATATATTATTATAATTGTTTAAAAGTGCTTCAGCTATAAAGTTTTTAACATTAATAAGATTTATAATGTAAAGAAATATAAATAGAACATAATATAAAATTCTAGAATTAGATCATTAAAAAATTATAAATATATTAAAAATCACTTATTTTCACTACCTTTTATAATGCTACCAGACTGCCCTTCTATACTTATATGTGCTTCGTTAATTTCTTCTAGCCTAACGCCAACTGTCTTAGGCACTGTAAGCCATAATATTATAGCAGCTATAACTACTGGAAAAGCCTCTATAGCCCATGCAGTTATGGGCCCAGTAGCTATAATTAACGGGAAGAGTAGCAATGGTCCAATTGCTCCTCCTAAATGTCCAAGACCATCAGTTATTGCAAAACCAGTAGACCTAGCTAAAGTGGGAAAAGATTCACTACTCATTAAATATCCTGCCAGATATGTTAGTCCTCCTCCTATTGCATCTATTATTAGACCTATTGAAATTGCCATTCCAATTAAATTGTGTTGAGCCGCAGCAAAATATGCAGCTATGATTGTGCCTAAGAGCCAACCAATTGAACCTATTTGTGTTAATACTCTTCTATCTACTCTTTCTATAAATGCTAGTAAGATGAAAGCCATTGCAGTATCTCCTAAAGCAGCTAGCCCAGTATATAGTACAAATTCATTAAATAATGGTCCAGAATACCCTAAGAATTTTCCGTAATAATCCCATAAAAGAGAGAATGTGTACTGTACGAAATAAAGGAAGAACCAGAATATAACTAACCCTATTAATCTTTTGAGAAATATTTTATTAGCTAGGATAGAAAAGGAATTTGTAATCTGATAGGTATATTGTATTACTCTAGGCTGAGGTAAAGACTCTATCTTTGCTCTTCTCATAGAAGTCTCCTCCATTATTCTGACAATACTCTCAGCTTCCTTAATTCTACCTTTTTTAACTAAAAATCTAACAGTCTCTGGTGCCTTAGTTCTTAAGATTAATGCGGCAAATCCCATAATTGCAGCTATTCCGAAGGCTAATCTCCAACCAATTGACGGTAAACTTGTTACTAAAAACGCAGCTATAGTAGAACCTATTCCTACTGCTATCCAGCCAGATAAGTATATCCAATTTGCATATTTACCTCTTTTTGATGCAGGTGCAAATTCTGAAATATAAACCATGGCAAGGTTTAAATCACCGCCTATTCCAGCTCCTTCGATAAATCTAAAAACGGCAAGCATAGGGAAGTTAATGGATAAAGCCATGCCTAAACTGCCTATTGCCGTTAGTAATACAGTTAATATTAACACTGGTCTTCTGCCTATTCTATCAGCTAAATATCCTAAACCCAGCGAACCTGGTATATATCCGAAAAGGCCTAATGAGGCTATCAAGGAGGCTTGTGAGGGGTTAATAAAAGGTATGAAAGGGAGCGCAGCCCCGAGATTTCCTACCGCGTCATATAGAGTAATAAAGTAACTGAAACCTATAGCCCATAGTAGTGCGTATGAAAGGCCCCAGGTTGGTAACCTGTCAATTCTTGCGAGATATTCATCTAAAATATTTTTATCGTTCATCACTGATGAGTTCAGATAATGGTTTAAAAAAATTTCTAATGATAGTCAAGTTTCGAGATTTATATTTATTTCTAAATGTTAGAAATTTATGTAGTCAAGTTTTAAATTTATATGAGTACATTTTTAACGGTGTTTTACACATTAACTTTTAAGTATAATGATCGAAATTCAGAAAAGGTGAAAGCTATATTGACTGTAATTTATAATTAAATATAAACATAGAATTGTGGAAAAATATTATGAAAATTTTTGTTTATTAAAAATTAATATGATATATATTAATGGAGAAAAACTTATAAGCATAAATACGTTTTATAGTTTTGAAGATTGACTCAACTGTCAAAAGGTGATCTTAATGTATAGAGAGCCTAAGACTGAAAAGGGAAAAGAGACGTTAAATAAGATAATTAATGCAGCTGTAGATCTGATATATGAAAAAGGCTTTCTAAATACAAGTATAAGTGATATAACATCAAGGGCCGGTGTAGCATATGGTCTATTTTATTTCTATTTTAAGAGCAAATATGATATATTAGATGAATTGATAAGAAAGTTTAACAGAGAGATGAGGTACTATCTGAAAGTTAACACTATGGGTATTCAAGATAGAATAGAGATAGAGAAGGTAGGAATGAGAAAATTTCTAGAATGGATGGACAATAATAAAAAATATTATAAGATATTCATTGAAGCTCAAGTACATAGACCAGAAATGTATGTTTGGCACTTCATGAAATTATCAGAAAGATATAGGATAGGATTACAAGATGCGATGAATAAAGGGCAGATAGTACGTGTAGATCCAGAACTGCTTTCTTATGTTCTGATAGGAATAGGGGAAATCATCGGAAAGAGATATCTCTTATGGACGAATCAAGGACTAAACAAAAAACTATTGAACGATTTAGATATGCTTATAGAGAATTTGTTAAGACCTAAGTGAAAAACTACGATAAGAACTTCGTATTAATCTCGGTGGATATTTTAGCCATGATGACTGAGGCTGTAGTATATCTGGCTAAATCGAAAAGGCTACCCTTCTTTAACTTTATCGTCCCAGATAATAGTGCTGAGACTACTTGAAGTTTACCAGTTATTACTCCTTTCCAATTTTCGTAAGTAGCTTCCAATATATAAGGTGCATCAGCCTTAGATAAATCAGTGAAGAACTCTACGCCCTGACATTGACCGTTATTTAGATATAATTTCATTGCTAAGCTAGAAGTTCCTTTTAGTCCTAAAGACTCTGATACTTGAGGAGGTAAATCGGTAACTACAAACAAAATCGGGGAAACCCAGCCTTTTCCAGCATCGTTATATTCCTTACTTTCACTTAATCTTCTACACCACTCATTAGCCCACTCCTTACTTGGATAAATGAATTCTGCCATACTTACCCCCAATATTAGATTACTAATAATACTATAAATATGTTTAATTGGCTAATTCACCTTAAAATTTTTTAATTATTCGTGAGGATTATTAGGCATCTAAAATAAATAATCTTAACTTCTCTACGTATAATTTTCTTTATTGATTACCTCTTAATATCTTGCATATTAGTTTTTTAATAACTGTAACGTGATATTATAAACGATGATTGTAGGTTTTGCAGGTAGGATTTTCAAAAAATACGAAAAAGATGGAATAGATTTACTGAAGGAAACTATAGATGAGGCATTAGACATGGCAGGTCTAGGATATAAGGATGTTGATGGAATCCTTGCGAACATCGGAAGAGGATCTTTTCACAATAACAAGTCATACTTTAATCCTGCAGATCAGATAAGTGAATATCTGGGAATAAGACCTAAATATATAGACCATATTCAATATGGAGGACCTTCAGCCTTAACTATGATATATAGGGCATATAAGGCAATTAGGGCAAATGAGGCTGAGACAATATTATGTATACAAGGGGGTAAGATTTCTCATTTGAGGGATTCATCTAATGTAAAATCCGACTTAGTTGATACTCCATTTGATGATTTCATAAAAGTTTACGATCAAATGCTTCCCATATCTGATTACGCTATGGTAGCATATAGGCATTCTAAGCTTTTTGGTACTACGGATCAGCAAAGAGCGTTAATTGCAGTAATGCAGAGGTATAATGCTATGAATAACGAGAAGGCTATATTTAGGGATCCAATAATAGTGGAAGACGTACTTTCTTCAAGAATTGTATCAGAGCCTTTACATTTATTGGAAATAGTATATCCAGTAGACGGTTTTCATGTATTTATAGTTAGTAAAAAGACTAGCAAGTCTAAGTTAAGAAGTATTGACATCTTAGCCTATGGAGAGGCACATTGGCCAGAACCTCCTGCTGAATGGGACGATATAATTTATACTCCTACAGTTGAAAGTTCTAAAAGGGCATCTTTCAATTTAGAAAAAGTTGATGCGTTTGAATTATATGACTCATTTACAATAACTGTGATGTTACAAATGGAAGATATAGGAATGGTAGAAAAGGGTAAGGTAGGAAAGTTTGTTGAGTCTAATGATCTAACCTATAAGGGGAATATTCCAATAAATACTGGAGGAGGTAGTTTAAATACTGGGCAGCCGGCTTATATGAGTGGAGGCGTTATATTAGAGGAGGCTTTACTTCAGTTAAACGATATGGCTAAGGGTCATCAAGTGAAAGACGCTAACGTAATATTTTTAAATGGTTTAGGATGGTGGAGTAGAAGACATGCAGTAACGTTAGTATTAGGTGAGAGGAAATGAAAGACCTAGAATTGAGAAGGAAATATTTCGAAATGTTCGAGCGCAATGAACTTCCATTCTTAGAGTGTAAAAGATGTGGATTTAGGTTTTATTATCCTAGGATTATCTGCCCAAGGTGCAAATCTTCTGATATAGAATTGAAAGTTAGTAGTGGTCTAGGTAAGATTTTTGCAATGACAAGAATTCATAAGAAAGACGGCAACATAATAACGTATGGTATAGTAGAATTAAGTGAAGGATTTAGGATGTATTCAAATATAATTGAAGATGAAAATAAGAAGGCCGATATAAATGAGAGCGTTAAAGTGGTATTTATCGAGATTAACAAGATGAAATATCCCGCATTTAAGGTAATATAGTTTTTATCTAAATGATCGAAAAAAGCTTAAATATAGAAAACAATATAAGTAATTACATGGAGATCATAAAGGGTTTTCCATCAACTATGATGGATGATTATCAAATGAATGTAACACAAATATTAGTTCATGCAGCAAGATGGTATGGAGAACAAGAGATAGTTTCTAGAAGATCTGATGGTACAATATTTAGATATAATTATGCTGAGGCATTAAAAAGGGTTAAAAGGATGGCTAGTTCATTGAAATCACTGGGAATTAAGGTAGGAGATAGGATAGGTGTATTAGAATGGAACACTCATAGGTTTTATGAGTTATATTTCTCGATACCTGCGATTGGTGCAGTAATGGTTGAATTAAATCCTAGATTACATCCGTTACAGCTAGCTAAGATCATAAACCACTCTAATATAAGTGCCCTTATACTTAATGAGAATTTCATATCATTAATAGAAAGTATATTAAATAATATAAAAGTTAGAAAATATATTATAATTACAGATAGCAATCAATTACCCTCGACAAAATTAGATCAAGTATATAATTACGAAGATTTATTAAATAAAGGAGAAGTTGAATATAATATTCCTATGTTTGACGAAAGAACTGCATGCTATGCTGCATATACTACTGGAACTACTGGAGATCCTAAAGGGATATATTATTCCCATAGGTCTATAGTACTTAATACCCTAGTAATTTCTAGAAATTTAACAGTTGATGATACTTTTATGCAATTAGTGCCTATGTTTCATGTAAATGGTTGGTTAGGCTTTATGGCTGCAACTTTAGTTGGTTCTAAACTGGTATTTCCAGGTAGATACACTATAAATGACACAGAGCCTTTAGTAAGTTTGCTCATAAATGAGAAGGTGACAGTAACAGCTGGCGTACCTGAAATATTTAGTGCTATTCTAAATTATTTAATGAAAATGGATAAAAAACCCATATTTACTAATACTAGAATATTAATTGGTGGTAGTGAGCCACCTTTAAGCTTAGTTATAGGTCTAATGGGTTTCGGTTTTCAAGTTGGACAAGGATATGGCGCGACGGAAACTACTCCATCTGTAGCTGGTAGTGTACTTAAACCTAAAGTTAGGGAGAAATATACAGATAAGGAGTTAGTCGATTTATTAAGAAAACAAGGTATTCCAACTTTTGGCGTAGATATAAAGGTTGTTGATCCAATTACTGGTAATGAGGTACCTCATGATGGGAAGACTGTAGGTGAGATTTGGGTTAGAGGTTTTTGGGTAGCATCTTCTTATTATAACGATCCCAGAACTGTTGAGTCCTTTGTAGGTGATGGAATAGAAAGATGGTGGAAGACTGGCGATTTAGCAGTTGTAGATGAGCTAGGGTATATTAAAATTGTCGATAGAATAAAGGATGTTATAAAGAGTGGTGGTGAATGGATAAGTACTATAGATTTAGAGAATTACTTAATGACACATCCTGCAGTTTCTGAGGCAACGGTAATAGGCGTTCCTCATCCTAAGTGGGGAGAAAGACCCTTAGCATTTGTAATTTTAAGGCCAGAGTACGAGGGAAAAGTAAACAAGGAAGATTTATTAGAATATTTAGGTAATAAATTCGCTAAATGGCAACTCCCAGATGATATAATATTTGTAAAGGAAATTCCAAAGACTAGTGTAGGAAAATTTGATAAGAAAGTACTTAGAGAGAAATATAGAGATTACTTTAGTAAAACGAAATAAGAAAAATATATTAAGTTGACTAACAAAAACAAGATTGATGAGCAAAGAAGAGAGTGAACTAGAAGAGTATAGAATTAAGGTTAAAGAATGGATAAGGAAAAATGTACCTGAGGAAATTAGAATTAAGGGTGATATGGCTCCACCTGATGTTTTAAGGAATTGGCAGAGAAAGATTTACGAGGCAGGATATTTAGGTGTATCTTGGCCTAAGGAATATGGAGGATGGGGAGAAGATCCCATAAAAGAGATAATAGTCAGAGAGGAATTTGCTAAAGCTGGAGTCCCATATGCTACAGTAGGTTTAGGAGTTTCAGTAGTGGGTCCGGCTATTTTACTTAATGGCAGTGAAGAACAGAAAAAGAAATACATTAAGAGAATATTAACGGCTGAAGATATTTGGTGCCAAGGATTCTCAGAACCCCAAGCTGGATCTGATTTAGCTGGAATAAAGACTAAGGCAGAAGATAAGGGAGAGTACTTTATAGTTAATGGACAGAAGATCTGGAGCAGTTATGCTCATTTGGCCAATTACTGTTTCCTCCTAGCCAGAACAGGAGAACCATCAGAAAGGCATAAGGGTTTAACAATGCTTATTGTGGATATGAAAAGTGAGGGAGTGAAAGTAAGCCCTATAAGACAAATTACTGGGAGATCAGAGTTCAATACAGTTTACTTCAATAACGTTAAAGTACCAAAAGAGAACGTTGTGGGGAAAATAGGTGAGGGATGGAAAGTAGCAATGTCTACCCTTAATTACGAGAGGCTTAATATAGGGACGATACTATTTACCGTAGAGAGGCTTGTTAGAGATTTAATAAAGGACATGCATAACGATCAACTATTTAACACAGCAGAAGACATAATAGCCCTAAAGTCCTTTTATAAGAGAATATTAGAAAGGATAAAGAAGGGATATATAGTCGGTCCAGAAGCGGCTGTAATTAAGTTAATAGCCTCCGAGGCAATTCAACGCGTATATGAAAACGCTGTAAGCAACTCTTCTATAAATGTGTTAATAATGGAAAGTAAACCAGGATTTAGACCAGATCTAGTTTACGGTTTACTAGCTTCTAGAGCTATAACAATAGCTGGTGGTACTTCAGAAATTTTAAGAAATCTATTAGGAGAAGTGGTCTTAGGGTTACCTAAGGGATAAAAATTATTCTCCTTTAAATTGAGGTTTCCTTTTTTCTAAGAACGCTTTAACCCCTTCTTCTACATCCTTTGTTGTAAATAATAATCCGAATAGTGTTGCTTCTAGTGTTTGCCCTGTCCATATATTGGCTTCATTTCCTAATTCTATAGCTAACTTAGCCGCGAGTAGAGATAAGGGGGACTTCTCAGCTATCTTTAATGCAACTCTTCTTACTTCATCCTCAAATCTATTAGCTGGAACTACTAAATCTACTAAACCCATTTTATAAGCTTCCTCAGCAGATACCATGTCTCCAGTGTATATTAATAATTTCGCTCTTCCCTTGCCTATCAATCTTGGAAGTCTTTGAGTACCTCCTGCCCCAGGTATTATTCCGATATTAATTTCGGGTTGTCCTAATTGTGCTACTTCAGATGCTATCCTTATGTCGCAAGCCATCGCAATTTCAAGACCTCCACCTAAAGTAAAGCCGTTTAAAGCAGCTATTACTGGTTTAGTATAGAGAGCAATCTTATTAATAACGTTCCTTAGAGTCCTTAATCTTATTACATCTATTGGTCTTAATGATAAGAAAGATGTTATATCAGCACCGGCTGAGAATGCTCTTCCATTTCCAGTTAATATAACAACCCTAATTTGATCGTTAGTCTCCAGCTCATCTAAAGCCCTATCTAACTCACTTATTAACTCTGCGTTTAACGCATTTAGTCGCTCTGGCCTATTTAATATGATCCATGCAAGGGGAGGCTCTATACGTATAATTATCGTGTTCAGTTTCTTCTCCTCCACCTTTCCGTACTGATAGAAACCCACTCCAGTTTTCACACCTAACTTGTTCTCACTTACCATTTGCGCTAGGAGCGGGTCTACTGAATAACTTTTATACCCAGATATAGCCTTAAGTTCATCTAAAGCCTTAACTACGTTATCTATACCTAATTCGTCGGCATATTGAAATATACCTTTAGGCAATCCTAAACCTAACCTAACACCTAGATCTATATCTTCCTTAGTTGCTACGTTTTCCCTTAAAAGCCTTGCCGCTTCATTTATAGCTCCTGCTAATAACAATACGGGATTTAGTTTATCCGCAAGTTCCTTGGGAAGTTCAGGTTTTACATATTTCCCTGGAGCCGGATAAGTATAAAACCCCTTACCGGTTTTAACTCCCAGTTCGTTATTCTTAAATTTCTCCTCTATTAAACTGCAAATGGGTATATCATCCTTAATTCCTAATTCCTCTCTAGATTTTGAAACGTAATATGCTACGTCTATCCCAGTGTAATCCATTAACTCAAATATCCCCATTGGGAAACCTAATTTATATCTAGCTACAGCATCAACTTCCTTAAAATCAGCTATTTTCTTCTCGACTAATATACATGCAACTACGTTAATTCCTCCTAAGATCCTATTTACAATATATCCTGGAATATCCTTATTTATCATTATGGGCTGCTTTCCGAACTTTTTAGCTAATTCATACGTAATTTTAGCGGTCTCATCACTTGTCTTGTCTCCTTTCATAACCTCGACTAATTGCATTAATACTGGAGGATTAAAGAAATGCATCCCTACAACTTTTTCTGGTCTCTTAGTAGCTTCAGCTATTCTGGATATCGGCAAACTACTGGTATTAGAAGCTAATATAGCGTGAGGGGGTAAAAGCTCGTCGAGCTTAGAAAATACTTGTTTTTTAATATCTAATCTTTCTGGTGCAGCTTCTATTGAAAAATCTGCATCACTTACACTTTTATCTAACCCCACTACCGGTTTTATTCTTGATAAAACACTATCTATGCTTTCCTTAATTTGTCCTCTCTCCTGAAGCTTACTTAAACTCCACCTTATCTTCTCAAGTGCGTTATTTAGGATATCTTGTGAAACGTCACTTAGATATACTTGATATCCAGCTATTGCTGCTACTTCCGCTATGCCGTGGCCCATCGTTCCCGCTCCTACTACGAGAATTCTCTTAATATCTTCTACCTTCATCGGGTAAAATAATTAAAATTAAAGGTTAAAAAGTAATCTCATTTCAATACTCACATAATTTTTAATATTTACCTATTTTATATCAACTACTTTTGGTGTAATAAATTGAATTGTTAACCTTAATTTCCTTTATAATACCTTCCTCAAGTAGGTACTTAATATGGGCTAAAGTCTCACCCATAGCTAATTGTTTATCGAAATTAGACAATTCATCCCATTTCTTATACCACGATATGTTCATTGCAATCTCATAACCGTTAGCCTTACCCTTTCTTTCGATAATCTTCAATATTTCCTCTAACCTTCTTCTGTGATGTTCCTTAATCTCTTCTATTCTCTCAGAAACGTTACTGAAAGGATCACCATGAGCAGGATATATTTGCTTAATTTTCAGCTCCTTAATCCTCTCTAAACTAGTTAAATAATTCCTTAGCGGATTATCTTCCTCTCTTAATAAGGAGACGTTTGGAGTTACATCTGGTAATATATGGTCTCCGCAAAATAAATAGTCCTTATACTGTAAGCATATGTGTCCCATAGTATGCCCAGGCGTCCACAAGACCTTTATTCTCTCCTCGTTGTCAACTTTTATCTCCTCATTATCCTTAATGGTAGTAAAATTAACGCCATTAATAATTTCATAAAATCTATTTTTATTTCTGAAAATTCTATTTACAATATCTTCTGGAAAACCATTTAAAATGAAATACTTTTTCATCTTATTCTCATAGCTATCATCCATCAAATAATTAATGTATTCCAATTCTTTCTCATGGATAATAACAAGTGAGTCTTTAAATAGTCTAACTAAACCTATGTGATCTGGATGATAGTGAGTAACTATAACAATTTTAGGAAACCCGTAATTCTTTAAGTAATTGGTGAGCATTAACATATCCTCTTGTGTAGGTAAACCAGTATCTATTAGAACTCCGTTATCATTAGTTTTAATTAAGTATGAATTGATGTACTTTAACGGTCCTTGCATAGGTAATTTCAAAGTCAATATCATATCAAAGTATCTTCAGATATCAGCTTTTAAACTTACCTTAAAGTTATTTGTAATTACCAAATTGTAATTAAATTATTAATTTTTATAAAAAAGATTATTATTCAATTTAAAGCTTGCTATTATCGAGAAAATCTCTTAAACTCTGAATTAAAGCTCTGTTATTATTTTTATAACGAAGCTTCTTATAAGTTAAAATTAGATAAGCTATTATCTGAAGCGACATATAAGGTATATAATTTTTTGATGATAAAAATTTACGAATTACTGATAAGAACATGATATCCTACGAAAATGCTTAGTAGTTGCTTTTAGATTCCCATTAGGTAATATAAAAACTATGGATTTTAGCCCAGAGTTATAAGGCAAATAACCAAAATTATGAGAATTAAAGATATTTTTAATTCTCATGACTTTTGATTCAAAAATTTTATAATAATTTCTCATTTATTAATTTAATTGGTTAATTGAAAAATCTGCGTGGATTTTCTACAAATATTTTATTTATTATTTCCTCCGATATTCCATTCTTCTTTAAATAAGGTATTACATCGTCGAATATTAAAGTCATATTCCATTTAGGCGCTAACTTTGGTTTGTATTCAGGTTTAGCGGTGCCCCAGTCAATAGTGCAGCAATAATCCTGGGATATCATTAATCTATCACTATAGCCTTCTCTAATTAGTTTTAATAATGTCTCATTTCTTTTCTCGATAGGCAGGAATAAATCTAGACCATATCTATCTAACCCCACGTATGAACCTTTATCTGCTATTTTCTTTATGTATTCCAGGTTATCTGTATCTCCTAAATGTCCTACTAGTATCTTCCCTGGGTCAACGCCCTCTTCCATTAATATCCTCTGCTGTTCCATTCCAGTATTGTTATGAGCATTCGAATGAGTTATTATAGGAACCTTTGTCTCCTTATGGGCAATGGCTGCCGCTCTTATCACCTTTTCCACATCGGGAGTTATACCTGGTTCGTCTGCGGCTATCTTAATGAAAGCTGCCTTATTCTTAGTATTTTGTATACCTACTTTAATATCATGAATAAATAAATCAGCTATTTCATTTACTGATCTACCTAGAAAATAAAAGGGTAAGTCTACATAGATGTAAATTCCAGTACCCGCAATTAAATTTATTCCAGTCTCTTTAACTATCTTTTCCATAAATTTTATATCCCTCCCGAGACCCATAACCGTAGGATCTACGATAGTTTTAACTCCCCTTTTCATCGCATTTTTAACCTCATTTACTGCGTTTCTAAACTCCTCCTCTTCGTTATAAAGATGAGGCCATTGAAATCTCACTGCTTCACTAAACACTCTTAAGTGTTCATGCATTAAAGTAAATCCCATATCTTCTGGATTAATTTCTCCCTTTCCAACTAATGGTATTTTGCCCATAATTGTTTTTTATCATTTAATAAAAAATAAACCTTTCTCTTGAAGCTAAATGTAATATTTATTAACGCAAAACCCGAAATATATTATGATGGAGAGACCTTGGTTTAAATATTGGCCATCCAGACTTCCAAAGACTCTCGATTATCCTAAGGTACCGTTAACTGACATCATAGAAACTTCTGCAAGGAGATATCCAGATAAAACCGCTGTAATATATTATGGTAACAAATTTAGCTATAGAGATTTGTTAGAAAGTACTATTAGGTTCTCCTCATTTCTTGTAAACGAGCTAGGAGTAAAAAAGGGGGATAGGATTGCAGTTTTCATGCCTAATTCTGTTCAATGGATAATAGCTTATTTCGGTATATTAAGGGCTAATGCAATTTTAGTTCCTATTAATCCCTTAATAGCAGACGATGAGCTAAATTACATACTCAGGGATTCTGGATCTGTAGGAGTAGTAACCCTATCCTTATATTTGCCGAAGGTAATTAAGGCTAAGGAAAACACGAATGTAAAGTTTATAATAGCGGGAAAGTTTAGAGACTATTTGCCATCTATTCCTGAAATAAGAATTCACCCCTTAATGCAAAAAGAACCAGAAATTGAAGGTGACGTAATAAAATGGAATGAGGCTATTTCATACAAGCAATCTCCTCCTGCAATTGAAGTTACTCCAGATGATATAGCGGTAATACCATATACCTCTGGAACTACTGGATTTCCCAAGGGGTGTATTCATACTCATTCTACAATATGGCCTACTGTTTTAGGCTCAGTAGTATGGAATATGTTAACTCCTTCCTCAGTAGTTTTAACATCATTACCAGTATTTCACGTTACCGGTTTCGTCCATAGTTTAAACGCGCCCCTATATGCTGGAGCCACAATGGTGTTAATGTCAATTTGGGATAGGGAAGCTGCAGTGGATGCTATAGAGAAATATAAGGTAACCCATTGGACAAATATAGCTACAATGGTTATAGATTTATTAGCGTTGCCTGGTATTGAGAAGAGAAATCTTAGTTCATTAATGTTAATAGGAGGAGGTGGTGCAGCAATGCCTGAAGCTGTTGCCAAAAAACTTAAGGAACTAACTGGGCTTGATTATATAGAAGGTTATGGTTTAACAGAAACAATGTCTCAAACTCACGTAAATCCACCGGATAGACCTAAACCTCAATGTTTAGGGATACCTCATTTCGGAGTAGATGCTTTAATTATAGATCCTTCTACGGGAGAAGTGCTTCCGCCAAATAAAGAAGGGGAAATAGTAGTTAGATGTCCTAGTTTGTTTAAAGGTTATTGGAATAAGGAGGAGGAAACTAGGAAATCATTCATTACTATAAATGGTATGGAATACTTTAGAACTGGAGATTTAGGATATATGGATGAGGAGGGATATTTCTTTATAGTAGATAGAATAAAGAGGATGATTAATAGGGCAGGATATAAGGTTTGGCCTACTAAAGTAGAAAATAAATTATATCAACATCCAGCAGTATTAGAAGCTTGTGTGGTCGCAACTCCAGATCCCAGAGTAGGTGAGGAGGTAAAAGCTTATATCGTGTTAAGGCCAGAATATAAGGGTAAGATAACGCCAGAGGAAATTAAGGAATGGTGTAGGCAACATATGAGTGCTTATGAATATCCAAGGATAATAGAGTTTGTGGATTCGTTACCTAAAAGTGGATCGGGTAAAATACTTTGGAGAGTTCTTCAAGAAAGGGAGAAAGTGAAGAGCTAATTTCCCATTTTTGTGGAAATGCAATTAACTATATAATTAACGTTAACATCAGCTATTTTCCTTACGCTTTCCTCGCCAATTAACCTCATTAGCATACCTAAGTCTATTTTAGCCTTCCATGATAGCTTAACAGTTACTCCAGTTTCAATTAATTCCATTAGGATGCTAATCTTTATTCCTACGCCTGCAGATCTCCCATTGCCTACTACTTCAATTTTATTACCTTCATCCATAATTACAGCATTAATATTAGCAGTTAATGTTGAAATATGCGGGATTCCAAGCTGAGATACGTCAAGCTTAAAGATTGCCTTGAAATTCTTACCTTCTACTTCGTAATTCTGTAATCCTGGGAGGCATTCAGTGAACTTCTTAGGATCTAATAGGAATTCCTTTACATAATTAATATTTCTCTTAAGTTCTAACTCTCCCTTAAGTTCCATTTTTCATCTCCCCCTAACAATTAACGATAGGAGTATGTATAGTGATGTCAAGTATCTCTCCTCATCTAATGTTCCCCTTCTCTCGAAAACGTTTTTCAGAAGTACTTTTGGAAGTTTCAGTTCGTCAAAGTATCTTTCAATTTCTAAATCTGACGGCGAAATCAGCTTAATCTTACTGGTCTTACTTTCACTTTTTATCCCTAACTTATCTGATATCATATCCGAGACCTTCTCCCCTACTAATCTTGAAGTAGTGAATTTCCCCCCAATTATTGATATTAACCCCTCTAATCCCTCCTTTTCGTGATCTATTATCGTGAAATCCCTAGTGGCCTCCCTACCGGATTCAGCAGTTTTCATTAGAGGTCTTACTGAAGCATAAGCCCTAACGGGCTTCATTTCCTTTAATTTCGGTATCATATAGGCCCCTTCATTAATAAGCATATTTACATCTTCTTCAGATATCTGAAAGTTATCCGGGTCTTCAATTATCGTAGCTGTAGTACCTAGGATTGAGGAGTCGAAATACGGTACTATTATATCACCATCTGAAGGTGGTCTCAATCTGTTTAAGACCATGTTATTAAACTTGTTACCAAATACTACCATGATCCCAGCAGTAGGAAGTATCGGAATTTCCTTCAGTCCAGCCATTTTAATTATCTTAAAAGCCCAAGGACCTGCAGCGTTTACTATTACGTCAGCTTCTATATCTATAATCTGATTACTTATCTTATCAACTACTCTCACTCCCTTAACACTTTTATTATCCCTTACAAAATCTATGACCTCATTATAAGTCATTATTCTAGCCCCGTTTAATGATGCAGTAATAGCTACACTCGCTAGGAGATCATATCCCAATACTACCTTATCCGGTACCCAAATTCCGATCTTAACGTTTCTATTAACGTATGGTTCCATTTCTATTACTTCCTCGGGTAATAGAGTTCTATGCTCTATTCCTATTTTATCTAACGATGATACAAATCTTTCATAGAACTCTAAGTCCGATTCCGTAATTCCTAAAAATAAACCGCCAGTGTCTTTTACAGCATGAGGTGCTATTCTACTTATTATCTTATTCTCTTGTATGCATTCTTTGGCAGCTTCTGGATCCGTTACGGCATATCTCGCACCACTGTGAAGTAGACCGTGAAATTTACCCGAGGTTCCCGAGCCTATATCACCCTTCTCTACTAAAGTTACGTTAATACCCCTTAGAGCTAGATCCAACGTGGTAAATAAGCCGTTAGCTCCTCCTCCAATTACTACCACTGTAGTTCTCATTTTCATAGGATTACATCTGACTGATATTTATTAAATGTTATCCTAAATTTTATTTATAGAGAATACATAAATTGCATCATTTTTATAAACCTAACTTCACAATTAAGTATTAAAATTTAAATATATGCATACATAAATAATGAATACTATGTCAGATAAGTTTGTTCTAGCCCTAGATGAGGGTACTACAAGTGCTAGGGCTATACTCTTCGATAGCGATTTAAATATAGTAAATATAGGGCAATATGAATTCCCGCAGCACTACCCTCAACCTGGCTATGTGGAACATAATCCAGAGGAAATATGGGAAGCTCAAATGTTAGCTGTAAAGAAGGCTATAAGTAAAATAGATGCTAAACAAATAGTAGCAATAGGGATAACAAACCAAAGGGAGACAACGGTATTATGGGATGCTAAAAGCGGTAAACCGGTTTATAATGCAATTGTATGGCAGGATAGAAGAACTTCTCCTATAACGGACTGGTTAAAAGCAAATTACTTTAAAATGTGCTTTGTGGATTAGTTGAAATTTCTTAGATCTTAAGCTAGGAGAAGTAAAATAAATTCTAAATCTTATGTTGAGTTAAAATTTAGCTATATGTTCCTTTTGAGAAAAACTGAAGAATT
>Ga0081529_131888_pt1 | contig 36760 bp, 38 predicted proteins | sample EchGeymetagenome_FD_71012 | JGI IMG/M metagenome (GOLD analysis project Ga0081529, IMG submission 71012) | Ferrous microbial mat and aquatic microbial communities from Echinus Geyser, Yellowstone National Park, USA - transect B T=78-80 C v2... ...
CATGGTACTACTCTCTCCTCCCATAACTTAAGTATTACTACAATTTAATCCAAGATAATGCTAAGAATCAATTTATTCTCAAAAATTAAAATTCAGTTTTTTACATTCCGGACACTCTCACGAGATTATGGTATAGTCACTGAGCTACAAATTAATTAAGCTGACTAGACTTCATAAAGTGAAGCTATTAAAATTGATACTCTTATATACGTTTGGAAGATTAGGAAAACAATTTACAGCTTAATGGTTAGAATATGAGATATCTATCAAATTTTATCTTTTAGCTACGTTAAACTTATTCTTAGTTATTCGGTTTGGAATTTAAGAAACTTAATAGCATAGCATCTGAGAAAATTAAAGTATTTAGTAGGATATTTCGATTCTTAAATCATAAAATGATTAAAGTATTTTTCCTAGTCCAAGAAACATATAATATCTCATTGACTATACTACCAACTTCCTCATGAGTCACTTATTTTTACCCTAAAATTAAACTGTAACTATGGAATCAAGTATTCAAGCTTTAAAAAACATCAAAACAGGTTCACTATATTACTTTTTAGCAATAATTATAGCTTTGGTAACAGAAGTAGTTATATTAAGAGAAAACTCACTGGCTAATAGCTTTTTCGTCTTAATATTTGAGTTAGTCGCATATGGCATATTGCTAATAGGATTTTCAAGAATGAGAACTGGATTTTTCCAGTTATCGAAAACGATAAATACATACATAGGCACAACTGGAGTTAACATATTTATTATCGGCATAGTAGCATTGCTATTCGGTGCTATTTTACCGATTTTAATTTATATAGGAGGTCCCCTAGTATTTATAGGTGACGTAATGATAGGGTATACTATATATAAGATAGGACAGAGATTTCAAGTAAATACAGAGAAAATTGCAGGAATTCTGGTAATGATATCTATAACCTCTTTCATAGGTTACATAATTTCCTACTTTGCTTCTGATGAAGTTATGAGAAAAATGCTTCAAGCCCCTAGGGAAGAAAAGCTACTAATAGTTCCTAGCGACAAGAGTATAGGTTACGGAATTTTAAAAAGCAACGGAGATGCAAACGTAGTCGTTTATTCTAAAGAGTCCTCTGAAATAATCTCAGCCCAAATTATGGGCTACAATTTTCAAGCATTACAAATCAATCCCAAAACAGTTATGGCGGGAGAAAATAGAATATATATAAAATTTGCTCTATCTGGAGTAACGTTTGTTCCGGGAAATATTTATAATTTAGAGATATTACTTGCTAATAGTGAAAAATTATTAGCCTCCTTAGTTTATGAGTTATAATTAGATATAATATTTCATGATGCTTATAAATTACACGATTCTATAAGCTGCAGCTACAAATAACCTTATGCTTCTTAAAGAGACAAGAACTTTTTATGTAATCTCTGAAAATTATATGTGCTATGATTAGCATGCAAGTTAAAATTAGCGGTAATCAAGTTTTATTGGTTAATAATTCATATTGTGCAGAAGGATTCCTTACCTTTAATGGTAACACATATACGATTCCCGTTCCACGTCAGTTCTTATATAGTGGTACTCCAGTAATTTTCGCCAATAGCGATTTTGGCGGATCAGTTAATCCCTCTTTTGCTCTTGAAGGAACTTACACTGATCTATTCAAATTATTTAATATAATATCATTATGGTCAACTGGTTGGTATGGCATGTTCATTAACGGTCAATGGGTTACGTATATTAATGCAGTTGTTGGGTATTCATCAGCAACCGGCGTAGGCGATACGGCAACTATACCATCATATCTTGTTGAAAGCGGTTTAACATTGTTCCATAATGAGTTTCTTGGTGTTTGGACGAACCCATATGTATGGTACTTCAGCATTGGATGAAGTTATACATATCAGCATTATGGACTAAACTATAAACAGTTATCTGAGGGACAGAGTTATAATATAATAAATGGACTAAACTACAATACTCAATACGTACCTATCTAAAATTGTGATAAGATTTTTAAATCAAAAGTACATCCTTTTTTAATGGCTACATCTACATCTGTTACAAATCAATCTTTAGTTCCCGCATTTGGCCCAGTTCATTTTACTCCTCGAAACGTAGACTACTTTCCTCTTTTAATATCTTTAATACTTATTTCCCTAGCCTCCATATCGTTATTATTTACCATTTTTCATGAATTAAGAATCATTAGTAAACTAAAGCGAATAATATTAAGAAAGGACATATAGTTCTTCCACGTCAGTTCTTCTTATAACGGAAACAGTTACTCAGCAAATGCTTACACATAAAGTAGTAGTGCACAAGTTTATGGAAACTTGCAACTAAGTTATACAGAAACACCGTTAGGACTCCTAGTATAACGAAAAGACTTATAAGTTAATCCTTTTTTTACCTCATTTATATGACATCTTGTATATATTGTACACCGGGTGAAGAAAACATAAGTGTACCAGATGGGAAAATTATTTTCCCGAATACAACACCTTGGTATGTTCAATACGCTCCAGAAATTGCCTTAGCAATTTTTTAGCCTCTTTAGGGATTGCAATGTACTTAAGCCCCAAATTTCGTAAGGCAGTAATAGACTTACTACGGCATTTAATAGACTAAGCCCTTTATAAACTTACACAATTTTTTATCGCTTAATGAAGTGGGAATTATAGGCCCTTACGTCTGTCCCCTCTGTCTCATGCCCTTTAATTCCTCAGTTAGTCTGAAACAACACATCAGATATACTGAGCATGCAAAGACTTGTCCCATATGCAAAAAGAAGTTTAGAAACACTGATTCAACCCTAGACCATGTTTGCAAAAAACATAATATATCTGCGTTAGTTAGGTGAACCTTGATGAAGTTAGGGGTGAGGAGTCTTTGGTTAATTATCGTTATTTGTAACACTATTGACCTCCTTTACAGCTACGAACTATGGACTGGTTATATCGCAATAACTGGAGGGTTTATTGAACTAAACCCTTTGGTTAACTTAATTGAGACCATCGGAGGTAATTACGTGTTTCCAGACTCAATTAGCCTCAAAATTATAGGATTAGCCGCTATGTATTGGACAACAAAATTTTTGCCATACCGTTTGAAAATGTTAGCGCTTAAAGTAGTTGCATCAATCTTCTTAGTTGTTGTAATATATGAATTATTCATTTTACCTTTACTGTCTATGGCCCTTTAAAAAGTCTTAACTTTTTGTTCTCTTAACATGAAGTCAGTCCTAGTAACTTTAGGGATATTAACTATATTCTTAATGTCATTAGTAACACCAACGTCTGCACAAACGTATCCTAATACATGGGTTATAACGTTCTATCGGGCTCATACCCTTCTGGGTCATCAGAGAGTAGCTACCAAAGCTTTGCCGTAAACTTTTCAAATTCATTTTTATAGCTCTTTATTCCTCATATTATTTAGGTTATGTAGAGACGTTGACTCTCAAGTCAAATATAGGAACTCTAGCAATTCAGCTTTTCCTAGTGTTTGTAGGCTCCAACGTCGTGTCATCTAATTTTATTACTGGAACTGGTGGTGAAGATACGTTTATCTACAAATATTATCATCGGGGACTTTGTTATATTATACATAAATGAATTAGTGCTTGATCCTACTGGCGAAGTATTCCTTAACATAATTGTATTACCTATTTAGTATGTTCAGTGTATCGTATGTGTTGCTTCAGACTAACTTATGAAGAAAATGGCATTAAGCAAAGGGGACAAACGTAAGGGCCTATAATTCCCACTTCATTAAGCGATAAAAAATTGTGTAAGTTTATAAATGGTCTAATTTTTGGGTCTAATCATTGGAATTATAAGTATGATTAAGCCTATTGCGATTGTGAATGGCCATAAGTTAGCGTACAAAGGTGGCGGGATCTCATACCCTCTACAAAATATACCAAATGTATTTGGGGGGCGTTAATATTTGGGCAAAAATATGTTGAATGGTCGATGGAATAGAGCCATAAACCTATTCCCGTAAGGGCTATTGATAAAAATATGGTCGATAGGCTTCTTTTATTTGGTTTTACCCTTCCAAAATCCGGTGAGAAATAAAGAGTTAGGAAAGCCACGATTATTCCGGAAACGAAAATTAGAAGCGAAAGGAATTCCATGTTTAAAAAAATAGGTTAACTTAAAATATCTTATGGTGAGATCCAATACAAAGCGTAGTTTAGACCGTTTATTGTATTATAACTCTGTCCCTCAGATAACTGTTTATAGTTTAATCCATGAGCACTATAATCTTGTGGAGTCCCTATACTGAAATACCATGCATACGGGTTATACCAATAGTTTATGAACACGTTATGGAATAATGTTAAACCGGTTTCTGCATAATATGATGGTATAGGTGCCGTACCGACTACGTCTGTTGCCGAAGAATGCCCCGCAACTGCATTTATAGGTTCCGGAGCTACATTAATCCACATTCCATCCCAGAGACTAAAGGTAAAAGTTTAGAGGAAGCATCAAGAGAGGCCAGAGTTAACAAAAGTTTTAACTTTAAGAAGAGTGTTTTTTAATTTTTGTGTTTCTATTGGACTTTTTTATAATTCGCTTCAAAATTGTAATTAATACTAGCTAAACGCTCTTAAATTATCAATCCACTAAACCAAGAGCTATTGTTAATAACAAAACGCTATTGTATTTCTAGAATCAGTCTCATAAAAGATTATTTTCAACTAATTCGAACGCATCTTTAATTACTTTTTTAGCTAATACTTACTGTGATTATCTTGAAAGGTAACAAAATCGATTATCTATTTCTCCTCTTTGGTCTCTTAGGACTAAGCACAATGATCTACTCTTACCTATCCTTTAGCTTAGACGTGATAAGTAGGAACAGTTGTACCATAAATTCCGTGATAAGTTGCTCATCAATGGAAAACAGCATATACTCAACGTTTCTAGGGATAAAATTGTACTACTACGGAATGGCCTACTTTTCAGCCATAATAGTACTCTCATTACTTGTCGTAAAGGGGACAGTAAAGAACATAATTGGTTACGTAATTTCCCTACTGAGTATTATAGCCTCCATCATATCGGTTTATTTAATATATACTGAAATATTCTTGTTAGGACACATATGTATAGTATGTACTTTAGCACATGTCTCAATTTTCAGCGTTCTAATCCTCTCCGTGATTAAGTTCAAGGTATGACTACTTTCAAAAGCGTTCACTTAGCCCTAATACCGCAACTTGAGGAGAGATTGAGTAAAATTGGAGACGTTGAAGTAATGAATGAAGTTAAAAAGCTTAAGTCGGCCCTACCAAATAACGTAGTTCTAGTTACAATGGATAAAAACCTGGCTTCAAACATTTCGTTAAACTTGAAAACAATAACGCTAGAGAGTTACGAATAAACAATACGATACGGGTGAGTTCTTACATTGCTTAAGCTATTACCCTCAATACAGTTTCAATAAGGGTTTTAGAAAGGTCTTATACCTGGAATTTGAGGGAAAAGACGTAGGTAAGATCAGTTATAACACTGAGGATTTACTAACAGTAAACGTGGAGACGTTAGATATTAAATACAATTACGCCAAAGTTTTAGAGGCTAAAAAGCGTCATAAAACCCTCTTCATGAACTAAGCTTTCTTCACCAATTGACCTCTCGTGAGTCCCTCACCATTTTCTTATCCTCGTAAAAGGCCTTAACCTTCTATTTCGACTCTTTACCATTAAAAACCTCAATTAGAGTTGCCCTCTTTAATTTTCTTCCAATACTAATGGGCATTAAGTGCTTAACATCTACGTGATATCCCACAGTAGTCTTCCCCTTTTCCAAATACTTTTGAGCTAGCTCAAGGGCCACGTTTTCCATAAAGGCAATCATCAAGGGAGTTGATAAAACGTTAACGTTACCACTTCCAACTACAACTGATGAATGTTCTTGCCTAATTAGAAAGACCTTTTCCAAACTCTCCCCAACCTTAATGAGAGAAGAGAGGGAAAATGAAAAATAAAGTTAATAGTCTAAGCGTTAAAGAGATAGTATGACAGTCCTCTTGTTTGGCTTCGAACCCTTTTTGGAATACAAGGAAAATCCATCTCAGTTAATTGCTGAAGCCTTAAATGGAAGTACCATATTAAAGGAAGAGGTCAAAGGTGTGATATTGCCAGTTGAGTATGAGAAGATAGAGGATTTAATAGTTACGAAAATTAGAGAGATGAAACCAATATTAACTTTAGGAATTGGTGTAGCCCCGGGTAGGGCGAAGATAACTCCAGAGAAGATAGCCATAAACTACAAGTACTCAAGGGAAGGAGATAACGCTGGGAAGAAGTACAAGGGAGAGAAGATTGACCCCTTAGGGCAAGACGGTATCTTTACGAATATACCAGTTGAGGACCTCGTAGACTTATTGAATGAAAACGGAATACCAGCTGAATTGAGCTTAAGTGCTGGTAGCTATCTGTGTAATAACGCAATGTACATCATAATTAGGGAAGCTAGAAAGTACAATAGCTTAGGTGGTTTCATTCACGTTCCCTTACACGAGTCATATGCCGCGAGAATACAACGACCTATTCCATCTATGAGTTTAGATACTATGATAAGGGGAATAAGGTTATCAATGGAATTTATATTAACAAATAAAAAAGAGAATCTTACCTTCTCCTAGTTGTCGTTGTCAACAGTTTACAGTAAATTGTGAAGTTTGTGTTATTTTTGACTATTGAAATACCCTTATGAAGGTTTTGAAAAGTCTAGATCATTTTATTATGTGAGAAGCTATAATTTCTACCCCTTCCTCTTCAAGCTTCTTCTTTACCTTTTTGTCTACATAGTTTGCTACAAGGAATATTTTTATCTTCTTATCCTTATACTTAGTATAGAACAACTTTTTCCTTATGATAATTTGATCGTAAGCCCCTTTGTCTGCTAAATTCTTTATTTCAAATACGTAAACGTAATCATTGGTTTCGTAAAAGTCAACCTCAAACACCTTGCCTTTCTCTATTACTCCCTCTTCATCTTTTATCATACCATGTACTACTCTCTTAGGATCAACTCCGTGTAGCTCTAAAGCCTTTTTATAAAGTTTTAGCATTGTCCTTTCCATTCCTTTTCCCGCCCTATTAGTGAAACTTCCCACTTCTACTGAAAGTTTCATAACGGCTCTTTGTAATTTGCGTACTGCCTTCTGCAGACCTTCGATTGCCTCTCCTTGCTTTTTGACAGCTTCTTGAAGTGATGTTATTGCTTCCGTATGCTTATTCACCGTCTCTTGTAATGACTTTACTGCTTCTTGGAGAGATTGAATTGCCTCTCCTTGCTTTTTGACAGCTTCTTGAAGTGATGTTATTGCTTCCGTATGCTTATTCACCGTCTCTTGTAATGACTTTACTGCTTCTTGGAGAGATTGAATTGCCTCTCCTTGCTTTTTGACAGCTTCTTGAAGTGATGTTATTGCTTCCGTATGCTTATTCACCGTGTTCTGTAACGAAGATATTGCTTCTCCTTGTCTCTTAACTTCCTCTTGTAAGGCTTTTACGTTAGCAATCGTTTCTTCTAATTTCTTTATAACTATTTCATCCTTAAGCTTGTCATATATTTTATCAGCTAAGGCTGAAAGTAATTGTGGATTGTTAAGGATCTCATCGGCAATCTTTCCACTCATATTTAATCGTTTCGTTTAAAGGCTTATAAATAATGTGGAGGTAGATAAAGCTAAAGCCAGTGGATGTTAAGTACGCTGGAGTGAGGTAGGGTAGCTTCTTGTGTGCGAAGCATAATTCTGGATCTTATCTCATAATATTGAATAGGAAGGATTGTAATGTGGTGGGGGTTTTTTAGTGAGAGTCATGTTTATGGTGTCGTAGTCTTGGCTGAAATGTATATATCTTCTAAATATACTTTCATTTTTTTACCACAGATTATAATCATACCATAGGGATAAAAAGTTTGAGAAAAATTTCCATTGAATGGGACGGTAAGATTTTGGTGCTATCTGACATTCATTATCCGTATTGCGATATCGATGAGATAAATAAAATAATGCTGTCTGAGAGACCCTCACTAACAGTTCTTTTAGGGGATATAATTGTCTCTAAAAGTGAGGATTATAGGAACTTTATTGACAAGTTAAAAATTAGAAAGAATATAATCTACGTTAAAGGCGACGAAGACAAGTTTAGAGGAGATTTTGATTTGATTAAGATTAAGAATAATGGTAAGCGTTTCATTCTACTTCATGGTCATCAATACTTTAACGAAAATAATGAATATAGTCTAGCTAAAGTGTTAAAGAAAATGAACGATAATATTCCACCTTTACTCTTCTGTATATTTTTTAGAATTGTGCTTAGAAATTTCAAAGACACGATTATATTAGGTCACTCTCATGCATTAAGATTTTTTAAGACGATTAATTGCGTAAATGCAGGTACTTTGTCTAATGTAATCAATTTATACAATGATAGGGGCTACGTTGTATTAGATAATGGTAACGTTAAATTAGTTCAGAGTAAAATTTAAAAAATGATATAGGGTTCAATATCAACTATAAAATGTTCAGAATATGGATGAATCAAGCTTAAAATGAATTATCAAAAGATAGGAGTTTACCCGTGCCGTAACTTCTCCTTACTTTTAATTACTTTCAATTCCGCTACGGTACCCCTTAAGGGATCATAGAGTCTGACATTAAGCTATAAATTTTCTTTCTAATATTCCAAACGTATATAAGTATGTCAGTTTAACGTCTTCTCTTTATGAAGATCTGTTAATCTAATTAATTTGTAGCTCAGTGATGGCACTATGTATAACTTGAGCAATTATATTCATTTAAAATTTAGTTTAGATTCCTCTGAAATAGTTCCCTTTAATGTTTTATTTCATATAAAATTTAAAAAATTATAAAATTCTCTCTTTAGCAATGAATAAATTTTATCACAAATGTAAACTGAATTAATACTTTGTATGATTTATACTGGAGTAGCAAAATTATTGTTAACACTAATAATATTGTCATAAACTACAAATAATACTTTCATGAATTGGCGTAATCTTCAGCGTCAAGAACTATAATCCATACATTTTTACATGAAAATAATTTTTACCTCAAAAATGCCGCTATCAAATTTCCCAATGATAATATGTTTACCTAAAATTTCAAAATTTTATCAAATTTTATATATCACCACGATTTTTATACTCTGCCCGTTAGACAATGTTAGGATTAAATTGTAATTATTCTTAGGAATCATTCCACTTAATGGAGGAAAGATCATTGTTACATTATTATTAGCGGGATTTAACTTTACGGGGGCGTTCAGTAATAAACCTTTCGCTCAAACTTCAAGCATAGTATTAGCTAACATTGCCACGTGGGTCCTTTCAACCCACGTGACGATTCGGGGAGAAGAGTTCACCTATTTAGGCTCATAAGGCCTATTATTATACCAAACACTCCAAACAACCCTTGCCAACTTCCTAGCCAAAGCAACATACAACTTCCTACCTTTCAACCTATCCTTGTGTGTCTCATAAAACTTCAACAAAGTAGGGTTCCTAGAATAATTCCTCACTGCCAAAAAGTAGAACAAGCTACGCAAGTACTTATTACCCCTCTTGGAAATCCCCCTACTTATCACAGCTCTTCCACTCCTCTCAACTACGGGATCTAAACCACAATAAGCCACAAAGGACTCTGGTTTAGGAAAACGCTTAACATCACCAACAATACCAGCTGCAAGCTTCCCAACACCTGGTATAGTCAATAGGACATGATCTTGAGGAACTTGCCCTTCAATCATCCTCCTAACCTCCTTCAACCTCTCTTGAATCTCAAGGAGGTTTTTAGCCAAGATTTTGATCTCCTCAAGCACTATTGGCGTATATTCAAGTTGGTAGAGCTCTTCTCGTGTAAAATCTCCTTTCGCAAGTCTTTCCAACCTATCCTTGTTTACCTTATCGTTATCACTTACTAAGAATAATGCCCTCTTTAACCTATTCTTGTATTTCGTCTCTATGTCCTTTAGGAAGAGGTAGAGTGTTGTCATTTCCTTTAAGGGGTTGTAATCGTACTCCTTAGCCTTGTTAACCATGTTTTCTAATTTTTCTGCATCGTAAAAATCTGTTTTCTTTCCCCTAAGCTCTTTTTCTCCTGATAACACGTTTGGGCTGACTTGTAGTACTTTTATCCCTTTCTCCTTGAAGTATTGTGAAGGCCTTATTGCGTATACTCCGGTAGGCTCTAGGACTATTACGCAAGGTTTCATCTTGAGGATTTCCTCATAACCCTTCTTACTGTTCTCGTATCTTCTCACCCTCCCCCTGCTAGTTATTAAATGTTCTTTTGATATATCTATTCCTATTACCCCTACCTCTTTGTCACACCTATATGGGTGGATTTTCCCACAATGTTCAGTCCGACGGTAGGGGTTAGTCACGCCCGTAGCCGAAGACTTTGCTTCAGAACTCACGTCGACCATGTTTCCCCAGTCGAGGAGAGTATTACTCTCCCCGACTAATAAACCTATATAGGGAATTCACGCAAAACTAGATTATAAACAAAATTAAGTATTACAAGAGAAAATGAAATAAACAAGTAAGGAGTAAAACAAGATAAGCCCAGGGACACTAATGGGATAAAAACCCATTTGAGAGGCTGGCTGTGAAGCCTCTTAAAGAGATTTGAAAACTTGCAAAATGCAAGGTTAATGCAAAAACACACACCTCTATTGTGGAAACTTTTTTATGGAATTTACATAATTTAAGTATGATAAGAAGGAGGTGTAGTAGTTGAAGGGATATAATTACCTCATGATAGGTGCATTAGTGACTTTATTAGTAATTCTTTCTATTTTTACGACATCTTTATCTATTTTAAATCCCTTTCTTGGGATTTGGTACTCCTCTGGTAACGTAAATATGCTAAACGAAATCGTTTCCATCCCTGGCTTAAGTGGTAACGTAAATATATACATAGATAGTAATGGAATAGCTCATATTTACGCAAACAATCTTCATGATCTCTTTCTCGCTGAAGGTTATTACGAAGCTAGTCAAAGATTATTTGAAATAGAATTATTTGGCCTTTTAGCTATGGGAAATTTAAGCTCTTGGGTTGGTGCGAAAGCGTTATCCTCGGATATCGCGATGCATTTAATAGGAATACCGCAGAATGCAATAATGAGTGCTCAATACTTAAAGCACAACTATCCAACAATTTACTCATATCTGGAAGCCTTCTCTCAAGGTGTTAATGATTATATAAATACTTTAAACTATAGGGATTTACCCTTAGAGTTCAAGTTATTAAATGTTAGACCTTATTATTGGTCACCAGATTATTCGTTAGCTTTTGGGGAATATATGGGTTGGAGTTTAACTTCAGGATTTAATGATGAACTTAAATCGGCACTACTTTACACATACTTCAACTATTCAGAAATCAACGAAATTAATCCATATTATCCTCATTTCATAGATGGAAATCTTACTGTCATCCCTGGGGATGGTACAGTTAACGGTTATAATTTAACCGATCAAGGGATTTCACCTCAGTATTTATGGTCGCTAAACTGGTATCAATCATGGGCTACTGGCATAAATAAAGATGAGTTTAAAGATCTAGTACCACTAATGAAGTATGCCATACTGAACATTTCAGATCCTTTTATCTTGTTTCCGAAATTTGCAAGCAACTCATGGGTTATAACTTCTGATTTTTCCACTCAAGGTCCGATACTGGCTAACGACCCGCATTTACCTTTATTTGATCCATCAGTCTGGATTCCATTACAACTTATAGCCCCTGCGTTTAACGTAACCGGTTGGTCATTGGTTGGTATACCAGGGGTTCTAATAGGACATACCGCCTACACTGCATGGGGATTAACGACACCAGAAGGGAGTTCTTCAGACGCTTATCTGGAAATAGTGAATGGAAGTCAGTATTATTATAATGGTAAATGGTATCAAATGAATGAGTATAATTACACATTAATGGGCAGAACGTATACCGTTTACTATACTAATAATGGACCACTAGTAGCTAGGTATAAGAACTACGGAATAAGTCTGTATTGGTCTGCGTGGAAAGAGCCGATTCTTACAGTAATTTCCATATTTCTTTTAGATAATTCAACGTCCTTTAATGATTTAATAAATGCAGCAAAGTATTGGGTAATTCCCCCACAGAACTTGGCAATTGTAAGTAAGCATCATGCAGGAATAATTGTAGCTGGGCTGTATCCACTTATAAATGAGACTTTACCTAATGGTAAAAGCGTATTGGTAGTGGGTGCAAGAACGCCATTAAACGGTACTGTTACGAAGTACGAACCAATTGGTTATATACCCTTCAAATACTTGCCGCAGACATTTGACCCTGTAAGGGGGTTCGCCTTTGCACCTAATCAACCCACTGTTTGGATAAATTATCCATTTCCATTTATTGGTGGATTCTGGAGCTCCGGTGGTAGAGCTGAAGATATTTATCATTATTTAGAGTATCAACGAAGTGTTAACATTAGTGATATGATGAAATTGCAATCCAACGTTACCGATTATTGGGCATCATTACTTACTCCCCTTATAATAAAGGCTATGGTCAATAACACGAATGGCAGTATTCAAGGAACTGCATTTAACTATCTACGTAATTGGAACTTCACATTTTACCAAAACGAGGTAGCGCCTACAATATATACTTATATTGTTGCCGAAATGGTGAATAATAGCATTGCGAAAATACTTAATAAAATGGGTTTAGACATATTAGATATAGCTAGTATACCTTATATTGTACCTGACTTCATATATATTGCACAATACGATCCTACATCAATTTGGGTTAATGGAAACTTCACTAACTTAGTTAGGCAATCGTTTGTTAAAGCGATCTCGTTATTAGAACAGAATTTAGGAGATAATATAAGCCAATGGTATTGGGGAAGAGTACATTTCTTAGAAATTTACAACCCATTGGGATTAAAGGCGCTTTCCGTTGGCCCTATTCCAATATTTGGTGATCCTCATACGCTTGCAGTTGGTTCAACTCCTTATATTCCCACAGTTCCTTTACCTTATGTAACAGTAGGTTCATCGCTTAGGTTTATAGCTTCACCTTACTCTTCACAATTCTATGGAATATTCCCAGGTGGTCCTTCAGAGAGTCTAGTTAGCGCGTTTAGAGAGAATCAATTACCCCTATGGTTATCCTTCAAATATATTTCCTATTCAGGATATAATTATACCATAATAGCAAAAATAACATTGGAGGCGTAATAGTAATGAAAGGTACAAATACGATTTACATTATCATTTCGTCAATACTATTAGCATATATAATGCAAATTTTTGTATTGTATCCATTTACAGCAGTAGCTATAGGAATACCCTTAGGATTATTAAGCAGAAAGTATTCAGCGATAGGAGGTTTTCTCATAGGATTCTTATCCTCACTTTCCCTATATCTAATTTACCCTATAAACGCTGTTAGTAAAATAGCAGAAATAATTGGACAACTAATTGGAATTAACCCATTTCTAGTTGTACTTCTTTACCCACTAATTTACGGTACAATATCATTAATAAGTGCTCTACTATTTTATTATATAGTTAGGCTGAATAAATGATATAGTCTTTAGCTAACAGATTAATTTTTATAGAATTCAATAACAAATAATAAACTAAAATTGATAAAAATTTTTCTTGTTATTCCTGACATATCTCCACTAAAATTGTTTCGGATCTTTCTTCTAATCTCCTTCATGTTTATCAGGAAAAAAGATTATATGTTATAGAAGTTTCTCATTTCCTTACTTACCACCTTTTTTTCTTAATAATTTAATAAGCGGAATTACCACTATTAATAATACGAGTGTTATGAATGCAGTTATTCCAATATTAAGCCATAGTTCTGGTGTATTAACATGAATTCCACTTTCTGATTCATTAACTTGCATAACGCTTATCTCTCCATTTCCATAAAGAACTACATTATTGCCTATGTTTCCGACAATGTATTTGCCCCCAGGTATATAATAAGGTTTGCCTCCAATTATGATCGTACTCATTAAAATAATTGGCTGGTTTACCCCTAAAACATTTTCGTAGGCATAATTCACGTTGCTACTGTTGGTAATAACCACGCCGGATACTACTTGACCATTAATTAATTTTCCATCATTATAAACTAAATAGCCATTTGAGGTTTTTAGAAGTACTGAAGATTCGAAGATGTAAATCTCAGATACTGATGGCACAACATTTCCGTTAATACTTACTGGAACTGAATTTAATTTAATTTCATTGGGGGTAGTGGAAAAAGGTATTTTAAGACTGTTCGTATCAATTAATTCGCTTACTGTAATTGCTGGACAGGATAATATAAGGGGAATATTATCTATGGAAATGTTTTTTCCACCATTGGTAAAAGATAATATTGTTGAGACAAGGGTATTATTGCTTTTATTGGTGTAAGTTATTAGCGGATAAAGATTTGGTGTAGATGGAACACAAGAAATACTTATTAATCCTGGAGATAAGAATGGATATGAAATAGTAATATTCTTTATAGGATTATAGAGCATTACTTCAGAGGTATTATAGAACGTTAGGTAGTCTTGAGTTAAATCTGCTATCTCCCCATTAAAACTAACATTAAACTCGCTTACTCCACCAGAAGTTAGATTTATGACGTTAATAATGTATTGGAGGTTATTATTTGCCGTTATGATATAGAGGAAGTTATTATTAGGGTTGAGAACAGCATAGGGTTTGCCTGTGAAATTTTCGCCATCCTTCTCAAAGGACAACGGTAGACCAGTTGTAACAAATGATATTGTTCTAGTAGAATTGGTTATTAAGTTATATGCATTTATGATTATTTCAACTTTAGGTATAACTACTGTGTAATCGTAAACTTCTTCATTTGTAGTTGATAAGATTTTGCTTGCTACATTAAAAGCATAAATTCCATCATTGTCACCATAAAAGTTATTTACATTTACACTTAACTCCTTAAGATTTAGCTTATAGTATTTCATGGTTAATGTATTTATCACATAAACTGTTGTACCATTTAAAAGAAAAGACGTCATGAAATTTGAGACTACATTAAAATAAGGTTCTACAAAAACCAGCAAGTAGTTAGAGTAAGAGTAAAGATGTGCTATCCCCTCTAAAGGTAACTTAATCGTATAACCACTTAAATTCATTAAGAAAAGTTGTGTTGTGTTTTGAATATGATACACTACTCCTATTAGATTATTAGTAACAAAAACATAACTAACATTTGAAGGAAAGAGTTGAGGAGAAGCAAAGAAACTAATTAGCAAGAGTGGTATTAAGATTGTTGCTTTCATATGTGAAAAGGGTGAGGAGAATGATTATATATTTTTTCGTAAGAATATATCTAATAAATCATGTTAATCTTAAAAATTAATTTGATAAACCTATTATTATACATATCCTAATTTCCTTGAGACGAAACTATGTTTTCACTCTATTCAATCCCATAATTCTCTAAGAAATCATGTAGTACTTTATGATAGACCTTAAATTCATTTTACAAAAAAATATCTGAATGTGTGATAGCGTAGTCATTATGTTATAAATTATGAAATTAACCTTCTCTCCCATAAGACTAGGACTCACACCATTAGAATACATTTTTAAAGCTTCCTCTCTCAACTCCCTAGAATGGTAAATAGTATCACCCAAGAAGTACCTACCGCAATCCCTACACAAATACCTCTGCCTACCTAACTACACTTAACTACATGATGAGAACCACAAGATGGACAAGAAACGTCTTGTCTAACTAAAGCCTTCCTACCCATAACTAATACTCGTTATACAAATATAAATAGCTTAATAGCGACACCATCTCCACGCTCATAAAAGGAGTATTTAAACATTTTTATAAGTGGTGCTTTGTGGATTAGTTCAATTTTTATCTGAGTTAACGTGTAACTTACTTTTAAATCAACGTTCGATTTTGAATTTAAGAAAAATTGATGAGTCTGACATCTTAGAAAATTGAAGTATTCAGCAAAGCAGCTTTAATGGTTAGGTTTTTAAATTTGTAAATACCTTACTTGTTCCCTATTTTTAGCCTTCAGTTCCGTTTGTTCTTTTTGAACCTTATTGAATATATCATCGTAGTTCCCTAACATGAAGTTATATGCCTCTAATACCCTTCTCATTAAAGTGGAATCAGAAAGTGGATAAATCCTTAGACCAACTCTTCCTACTGCACCGCCTCTTACCATTAGCCAATGAGCGAAAACTTCTACTGAATATTTCTGCATGACTACTTCTTTACTTATTTTTGTCTCATATAACCAAAATATCTCCCTAATGAAGTTAGACGATATATTTCTTAGCATTCTAGGTTTCCATTCCTCTAGGTACTTCTCTCCTTCTTTTATCATTATGTTTCTTAAATAATTATAATATTCTTCTCTTTCCTTCTCATCTAAAAGGGATAATCCAGTTACTGCCATCACGAAATCCTTTTGCGCTAGGAACGAATCAAAGTCCCTATTAATATACAACCAAGCTGTAGCAGCGAAAGAGTCAACTATACCAAGCATTAATTTTTCAACTAACTTATCCTTATCTATTTGCCTAGTTACTTTTTCTCCACTTAAAATCCTTTCGAACTCCTCAAAATCTACAATACCCGCATACACTAATTTCCCATCTATAAAAATGGACGGTGTTGAAATGACGCCCCTTTCAAAAGCTAAAAATGGATATAATTCAGTATCAATAATTTTTACTTTCCCCAATAGTCCCTTATTCTCTAAATATTCAAGAAGCATATTACATTCTACACAGTTTTTGTGAGTAAAAATCTGTACTTCCATTTCTATTTCACAGTTTAATTTTCCTTGCATTCAAGCAATTAAGTTCTTTCTTCCACCATAGACTGTCATATCTTTTATCGAGAAGCCATACAGTTGCGCTATCCATTGGACCTCTGATGGCCCTACCTATGGATTGTTTTACCGCAATTAATGCTTGTATGCCTATTAGTTCGCTACTGATATCTTTTTTCAGTCTTTTTGATATCTCCTCAATACGTATCTTTAAGTAATCGTCTATTGGAGGATAAGGGATACCTACCATTGCCACATCTGATATCAAACTACTTCCGTTTTCAACTATTTCAATTCCTTCAGCTAACTTACCCCTTGCTATACCCATTATAATTGTTTTTTCTTTTTTCAGATTACTCATTATCTCTTCGATATTAGTTTCTGCATCCTCTGCCAAATATCTTACATTTAGAAATTTAGATACAATTCGCATAAACTCGTAGCTAGGAAATATAGCTAGAACATGCTTTCTGGAATTATAGAAAATTTTTAATAAATATGATGCGTATTTACGTGCCATCTGCTCTGACCTTAAACTATATGTAGTTGTAACATCTATAGATATAAGACACTCATATGTCCCAGTTAATCTATTTTTCATAACCTTTTCAGCATCAACATATAATATTTTTCTAGTAATTCCTATAATATTTCTAAGATAATCCAAGGGTTGCATAGTACCTGACATTAACATATAGGTAATTTTTTCATCGTTTAGTATATCAGTAAAATAGGAGGGTATTATATATTTTACAACCAAGGAATTTGAATATGAAAAAACTCTAACTCTTTCATCATTAACTAAATCAAAAAACCTCAAAATCGAACCAAGATAATTCCTACTTACTGTCTTATTTTTTATCATATTCTTTCTAACTTCTTCATATTCCTCAGCTAGAGTCTCAATTTCCTCATTAGGAGGAATGATGCTGGCTAATTTCTCCTTTTCAATAAGTATATATTTATCCTCTGAATAAATTATTTGTTCTATGTTTTCCTTGAGCCTTTCCAATATTAATCTCACATTCTGTGATTTTGTTTGAGAAATTGCCATCTCTACGATTCTTTTGTTTAACTTTTTCTCCTCTATATTAGAAATATTCTCTATATTATGAGCCTCATCTATCACGACAACATAGTCCTCCCAATTAATATCTAAGGATTCTCTAAGCCAAGGTATAAACAGATAAGGATAAGTGAGTAGTACCACATCAGCGCTTTTTATACTCTCCAATAGCGAGTAGTATGGGCAAAACCCTAATTTTTTACCCTCCTCCTTTAGTCTATTCAGACTTACCTTTGGCGGATCAGTTATAGTAATTGTGGATGCATTGAAAATTTCACATCCATTACAATATATATCTTGGGGATCAACGTCAGAAGAACTAAAAACACATGCAGAAGATTTACCGACTAAAAATCCATATTTTTTATCTTTAAAATGTAGTGATAGTTCTCTATAGACTGGGAAAAACTCATTATGGGTTCTGACAATAAATACCACTTTCGGCTTAACCTTGAAAGAAGCGTAGAGTGCAAATAGAGTCTTACCGCTACCAGTAGGTGCCTGTAATGAGACTAAAAAATTATTTCTTAATGCTTCAACAATTTTTTCAGCTATTTTGCTTTGCCACTCTCTAAGTTCCACATTAGATTAATTGTGGAGTGTTTACTATAACTTCTTCTAGCATAATATACTTTACAAAAGACTTATCCAGTAAGGATACAATGGCCTTTGCTTTTCCTCTAACTTTTACAACGTTCATTATATTAAATACTCTTTCTATCTTTAATGACTCTTTTTGAATCTCATTTATCACATCACTTGATGGTGGTAAAGAGGTTATGATTATGGCTCTAATTTCGGTAGCAGGTGAATTTTGAACTATCTCAAATATTCTGTAATCAAGTTTTGCTTTAAGATCTTCACTTATTTCTAACATCTTTGATTTCCTCTACTCTACTTAATTTGCTTCCAATCTTATAAATTGTTTGTTCATAATCTTTTAAGCAGTTTTTATTATCCTATGACTACTATGTTTAAATCTTACAATTTGATTAACAAGATTAAATAACCGCTAAGGAAAATTTTTAATATTAGTTGCTAAAAAATCACCCATTAAGGTCAATGTTACTGTATTAAGAGTATTTTACTTATAAATGGTTTACTTTAATTTTCCATTAGCTCATATTAAAGACGTGGAAAATATAAGGATAAGTAAGACTAGCTTTAAAACAGGTGAAAAGAGAAAAATAACACTACCAAATGGACAAGAATTAGTTATTTTTTATCTAGGAGCAGATAGATTTTTCGTTTTTGATAATAGATGTCCCCATTTGGGATGCGATCTTTCAAAATACGGCGTCATCATAAAAGAGGAATTAGTATGCCAGTGTCATTTTTCTCATTTTTCTATATATAGTGGAGAACCTAAGAAAGGCGCAGCCAAAAAGCCTATAAAATTATACAAAGTTCAAGTAACTGAAGACGAAGTTATTATATTGTTAATATAATCAAAAATCTGGATTACTTTTTTATAGTAAAGTTGACCTTGTGCTAAAGGTTCTATTGCGTACGAATAGACGAGTTTTGAGCCTAGTAGACCAACTGCGATCCTCTCTAAAGGATTATTACTCATCGGAATTACAGTTACGTTTTCATATTCAAGAAGAGGTAATATTACCTCCTTATATCCTTTTAGACCAAGAACTGCAATCTTAACACTAAACGCTTTCTCATAAAACTTACTAACAATCTCCTTTACCTTTTCTGAAGTTGGAAGATAGTTAAAATAGTGGATAGAAACTATCGCATTATCGTATGGTACATTATGTTTTTGGAGAAATGAAACCTCAACATCATATAGAAATTGTTTGTCGTAAAGTTCCTTTAAAAGACTTATCTTTAATTCGTCCGCTAATTCGTTTATTCCCCCCTCAGCCTTATCTCTTAACGTTATTATTAATTTATTTCTGTATTTATCTAAAAATTCAAAATAATCAGATATTACACTAACCTCTCGATCTTTTAGATAATCAAGCCTTAGCTCTATTAGATCTGCATCTAAAAAATTACCTATAAGTTTTAAGTCTTCTATCTTTTTTATTGGCAGTGAGGCTACTATTAAAGGTCTCATTCAATAGAAATCTTCGCATTTAGTGATAATAAGTCTTGCCAGTAATTAGGATTACTCTTACTTACACATTCAGCAGATGTAATTACCCCACCATTCACTAAAGCTAAAGCTGAAGACATCATAGCTACTCTGTGATCATTTAAACAGTCCGTAATCGGAGAGCTTAACATCCTTTTGTTAATTCCAAATATCAAAATGGAATTAGACTTCACTTCACTTCCTACACCATATAATCCTAAAACTTTCCTTATGCTTTCGATTCTATCACTTTCCTTAATCCTCAATCGTTCAATTCCTGTAATTTCACTTGTTCCCTCTGCTATTGCAGCTAATCCTGCAATTGTCATAGCCAAGTCAGGTGCATCATCTATATTTACTTTTATGGAAGAATATTTGTCTTTAGCCTCCACGTACCATTTACCGTCTAAATATTCACTAGTAGCACCCATCTCCTTAAGTATTTTAACAATGCTATGATCACCGAAATACTCCTTTGGTTCCCATAAATTAACTATTGTAGTTCTACCACCGCTAACTAATGCAGAAAGCGCATAAAATGAAGCTAAGCCATAATCTCCAGCTACTTCTCCTTGAAATTCGACTAAATTATTGGGATTAATATGAATCTTATTACCATAAAACTTAACATTAGAACCGAATCTATTAAATAAATCTACTGTAAGCAGAATATAACTTTTAGACGAAATTGGGGGCAGTATTTCAATACTACCACCATTTAGGATATGAAGAGCATATATTAAGCCAGAAATGTATTGGCTACTCTCGTCGCCAGAAATTTTTATATTATAGCTACTTAACTTTCCAGTGATGGTTAAAGGCAAGCTAGAGGAAGAAAAAGATATGCCATAATTACTCAATGCTTCTACGATTCTTTTTAAAGGTCTTCTCCTTAAACTCTCTTCAGCATCAATTGTCACTTCTCCACCTATTGCAGCTACTATTGGAATAAGCATCCTAAGAGTAGTCCCTGAACCTTTCAATTTTATAAACTTCTTCTTGATTTCTAATTTCTCTGGAGGTATGAATTCGGAATTATTCTTCACCTCAACTCCTAATGCCCTTACTGAATTTATAGCGTCTATAACATCTTCCGATAGAACTAGATTGTGAAGATGTATTCTAGTAAAAAGTGAAAGAAAAATTAGTCTAATTGCTAAACTTTTTGATTGAGGAGCTTTTATTGTCCCACTAATCTCTGATGGATAAATCCTTACAATCAAGGCTTACAGGCCTAGCTATAATAACATCTCCAAATCTCTTAAGGCTTTCGTATATTGGACCTTCTTCTCCATACCTAGATACTGCAAAATACGACGGGCCATTTCCGCTAATCCCAGCAGCTAACGCTCCATTCTTTAATGCTATTTCGATTAGATCTAAAGGGTAACCTAAAATATTTGCAATTAATATTCCATTAATCTTCATAGCAGTCAAAGAATCCTTAAGTGCTATCCTAAAAATCTCCTCAAAGACGTGATTGTATTTTCTTAACTCGTTTAAATTGACCGATTTTTGCCTTCCTCCCCTAGCCAATATGAGAACAGATAAATCATCCTCGGGGTTATCCAACTTTACTATTCTAAACATCTTATTATAGGTGAATGCTATTCCCCCACAATATGATGCAGTTGCATCATCAAGCGCTCCAGTGTATGATACTCCAGCTTTCAACGAAAGTATTGCAGATAACACTGGAGGGTTAATATTTCTTAGATTATATCGCTTTGCAATCTCAGCTATTAAAGCTACAGAAACTGCACTACTGCTTTTTAATCCACTCTTCTGTGGAAGTTCAGATTCAATGTCAACTACAATATCTGGTATTGAGTACTTTTCTTTAAAGTAATCAATAATGACCCTAATTAGATCACTCTCTTTAGAATAATCTCTTTTACCTTCTTTAATCTCTACTTTAACCTTTAAATTGACTGCCATGGATGAGCCATACCAAGATGGTAACGCGTTTATAATTGAGACTCCTCCATAGGTTTGCATGATCTCACATACCTCTCCCAACGCTGTTGTACAATATTACCTTGCTCTTCTGTAAGTTTAACTAGTGGAATAACTCCTGCACGCATAGCATGGTCTACTAAGGTTAGTGCTACCATTGACTCTACAACAGTAACTCCTCTAATTGCTACTGCTGGGTCATGTCTACCAATTACCGAAATGTAAGTTTCCTCTAAGTTCCTTAAATCTATAGTTTTTTGAGGCTTTCTAATCGAGCTAGTAGGTTTAAATGCACATCTCACTATAAGATCTTCGCCATTAGTTAAACCACCTAAAATTCCTCCGGCGTAATTATATTTCCAGCCGATTTTATTATCCTTTCTTATAATCTCATCATTGGCCTCACTCCCTTTCATTTTGCTTACCATAAAACCTAAACCGTATTCGAAACCCGTTACAGCAGGGATTGACATTATTGCTTTAGCTAATTCAGCCTTCATCTTATCAAACACTGGTTCTCCTAACCCTATTGGTGGATTTTTAGTTATCACTTCAGCAATTCCACCATAACTATCTCCCTCTTGAGTAGCTTTCTTTATTAACGCTTCATATTTTTCCTCAAGAACCTTTTTACTAGCTCTCACTGGGCTATATTTTGAGCATAAAACCTCCTCGAATGTTACCTCTTCATTTAACTCTTCTGGTCCTAAACTCCTAAGATGTCCTGCTATCCAAGTATCTGCCAACATAAGCAACTTCTTAGCCACTGCACCTGCTATCACTCTACCTACCGTTTCTCTAGCGCTTGCTCTTCCACCTCCCCTATAATCCCAATTTTCATATCCATATTTCATTATAAACGGAAGATCAGCATGCCCAGGTCTTGGCTTATACCTAATCTCCTCATAAAAACTTGATATTACATCAGTATTTCGTACTATAACTGCTATTGGAGATCCAGTAGTTCTATTATTAAAGATCCCACTTAATATCTCTGGTTCATCTTTTTCTCTTCTTCCAGAAACATATAATCTTCCAGGTTTCCTAAATTCTAATTCAAACTTTATATCTTCGACAGTTAATGGTAAACCAGCGGGAACTCCATCTATTACTACACCCACTGCAGGGCCATGACTCTCTCCAAACGTGGTTACTCTAAATAGTTTACCAAACGAGTTTCCTGGCATAAAGATACTCTATAATCTTTTCATCTGATACACTCTTATTAAACCATATCTTCTCTGCTTCTACAGCCTGATTTACTAATATTTCTAGACCGTCTATATATTTTATACTATATTTTTTAGCATTTTTAATTAACTCAGTCTCAACTGGCTTATAAACAAATTCTATAACTAGCTCGGATTTTTGAATACAATTCTCGGGGACCACAGAAGGATTAGGAGTACTGTTAACAACGACAATATTGCTAGTACTATTACAATTCTCCTTAATTGACGCATTATAACCGTTCTTATTTAGTAATTCAACTAACTCATTAGCCCTTAAATTGGTTCTATTTACAATACTAATGCTAGAGCATCCTAATTCAGATAACGCAAAAGCAGCAGCTTTTGCTGCGCCTCCAGCACCATATACGTAACATTCATAGCCAGACATATTTCCAATTTTCTTTCTGACAAGATTTTTTATTGCCAAATAATCAGTGTTATAACCACCCTTTTTGTATATTGTATTTACAGCTTGAATTCTTGTGGAGTATGTATCAGTATTATCTAAATATTTCATTACTTCCTCCTTGTACGGTATCGTAACGTTAAGCCCTTCTGCAATTTCCAATAAACCATTAATTATACGATTAAATTTCATTTCATCGAGATCAAAAACTAGGTAAACCGCATTTATTCCTAGTGTTGTAAATGAGAAATTATGAATATAAGGAGATAACGTGTATTTTATGTTTTTACCTATTAGTCCAAATAACTTAGTATCATAATTTATTTCTTCAAGCATTGTTCAGCAAACCCCTTTATAGTATCTAGAGGGACTTCGACTTTTTTCCAGCTACCTATTCTCGTGGGAAAGGGCATCAAAATTGCATCTTTCCTATGTTTTTTATCCATATTAATTGCATTTAACGCAAGTCTAATATCTATTGGAGCATCTATTTGAGATATATCATAAGGCAATCCATAAAGTTGTAATAACCATAAGACGTCTTCTACTACTCCTTCCTCCGCATAACCTAACTCCTCAGCAATTTTAGCCTCACAAACCATTCCTACAGAAATAGCGTAACCATGAGGAACATTAAAAGAGGAACCAGCTTCTATAGCATGACCTATAGTATGACCGAAATTTAGAACTATTCGTATTCCTTTGGTTTCTCTCTCATCTTCTTTCACAATGCCGAGTTTATCTAATGTAGATCTAAAGATTACCTCTTCCAATACTTGCTTATCTTTATTTATTACCCTATCCTTATTTAAAGATAAATAGTCATACAATTCTTTATCTAGAGTCAAGCCATATTTGATTACTTCAGCTAATCCCTTCTTTAATTCTTCTATTGGCAAAGTTTCCAAAAATTCTAAATCAGAAATTATCATACTAGGTTGATAGAATGTTCCAATTAAGTTCTTTATATTATTAAAATTTACTCCATTCTTACCTCCTATTGCGGCATCAACCATGCCCAAAAAGGTAGTTGGTACATTTACTAAGTTCAATCCCCTTAAATATATCGACGCTATGAAGCTTGCTACATCAGTTACTGTTCCCCCACCAACAGCAATAACATAATCCCCTCTATCTAAATTTCTTTCAAATAACTTCTCTACTATAGAGATTACATTAGATAATTCTTTAGCACTTTCCCCATCATTGATAGGAATGAAGTATACATTTGGTAAATACTTATTAATTTTGTCCGTTACATCGACTCTCCTTGAATAAATAACTACAGTGTTACTATCTTTAATTTCAGATAATTTTGAAAGTGAACCTTCACCCACTATTACCCTTATTTTAGAGCAACAGATGTCTTCTAAGGATTCTCTCATGCATCTCTACCTAAGGCTCTAGCTAATGCTCTAATCCTATCCATTAAGACTTCGAATGATTCTGGTGTTAGTTGTTGCTCTGAATCACTTAATGCCTTTTCTGGATGTGGATGAACTTCAACTAATAACATATCAGCACCTGCAGCAACTGCAGCCAGTGCTAAAGAATGTACTAGTTCTCTTTTTCCTGCAGGATGGCTTGGATCAGCACAAATGGGTAAATGCGTCATTAGCTTAGCAGCTACCATTCCACCTATGTCTAGTGTGAACCTAGTCGACTTTTCAAAGGTTCTTATTCCTCTTTCGCATAACACCGTATTACCATTTCCCTCTAGTAAAATATATTCTGCAGCCTGAAGCCATTCCTCTACTGTATTTCCCATACCTCTCTTAAGTAGTACTGGTTTTCCTAACTTACCAACTTCCTTTAATAGGGAGAAATTCTGTGCATTCCTAGCTCCAATCTGTATCATATCAACGTATTGGGTAAATATAGTAGAATCTCTAGTATCCATTATTTCTGTGACAATAGGTAAACCCACTTCGTCTCCTACTCTCCTTAAGATTTTTACCCCTTCTTCTCCTATACCTTGGAAGGAGTATGGACTTGTCCTAGGTTTGTAAGCACCTCCTCTAAGTAGTGATGCGCCAGCTCTTTTGACAGCTTTGGCAGTAGTAAGAACTTGTTCTTCGCTTTCTACTGCACAAGGACCTGCGGCTACTATTACCTTTTTACTACCAATTTCTACATCTTTCACATTTACTACTGTCGGTTGCTTTTTCCAATCATTACTAGCTAAGACATAACTTTTCTTAACTTCCACAGCTATTTCTATACTACTATCAATGATACCTTTAGTGTTTTGATCTGGCCATGCTAATACCAAGTTCTTACCATATAGGTTTAGTACTTTAAAAGAGGCTGAGTTTTCATTTAGCTTTTCTACTAGTGTGGAGTAATCACTTTTATCTTTAAGGACGTATAAGATCATTCTATTTACCTCCCTCTAATTCTTCTTTAATCTTTTTAAGCTCCTCTAAACCTATATTTCTAACTTTATAAGAATAAGGATTTTGCTTTTGTATTTCAATAATTACATTTTTCAGATCTTTGACCTTCTTTAAAATCTTATTTAATTCTCTAAAGTTTGTAGTATGAAAATTACTGTACTCTACACCTAACTCTAATGATAAAGTTTCAATTGCATTGGATAAACCTAAAAGATAATAATGTGCTAGAACTTGAACAATTGCCATGGCCTTTTCATGAGTTTCAACATCTGTTATAATAGGTACTAAACCACTTTTTCTCCAAAAATTCTCAATCCTTATAATATCATTATTAGAACTAGTTTGGGAAGGTATAATTACTATTCTCTCACCTACGGGATATTCAATTGGGCCGAAAAGTGGATGAGTAGAAATGTACTTGAATTCCAATTTTCTAGATAATTCTTCTAGAAATTTAAAAATCTCAAATTTAGAAGAACTAATATCCATCACAACTTTGCCTTTAAGCTTATCTGAAAATAGCTCATTAGAATTACTTAATATAACATTAGGAGGTATTGCAAATATAATTATATCTCCCCAATCTACTGCTCTTAATGGAGCCATACTTACGCATTTAAACTGATTAGCCAAAATCTCCGCTTTACTTAAATCTCTTCCAGTAATCGATACCTCATGACCAGCTAATGAAAGAATAGAAACAATCGATCTAGCCATTCCACCGTATCCATATATTACTACCTTCTCTTTCTCTCCAGGATTTATCTGAACTAATTTAGAATAGGAAAAAATTAAAGGTAATATTGATTCGACTAAACTATTCGGAATGTTATACTTTTTTGCGTTAGATATCCATCTTTCTCTAACTTTCGTTTCCCTATTCTCGTCGGTAACACTTACGTTGGAATTTAACTTAGCTTTCCCTATTTTTCTAGATAATTCTAATCTATACGAGAGCAATTTTACTAACTGCTCATCTACCTTATCTATTTCTTCCCTTAGTCGTGCTATTTCCTCAGTCATCTACTTCAATAACTCAATTGCCTCCCTTATAATAGTTTTATAGTTTATATTATAGTAATCTAGTAGATCCCTTTGACTTCTAGCAGACCTTCCAAAAGTCGTGGCACCTACAAATCTTATGTGTACTGGATAACGCCTAGCTGTAACCTCTGCAACGGCAGAACCAATACCTCCATATATACTATGCTCTTCAATCGTAATTATCTTACCAGTCTTTCTAGCATAATATTCTATAGTACTTTCATCTATCGGCTTTATTGAGAATAAATTTATAACCGCTACACTAATTCCTAATTTCTCTAATTCCTCAGCTGCCTTTAAGGCGTCCCACAAAACGACACCTGCCCCTATTATGGCTAAGTCGCTTCCATCCTTAATTACGTAAGCTTTGCCAATTTTGAATTCATATTCTTGACCTACTGTAATTGGTGGTGAATACTCCCTACCTATCCTATAGTACAATGGGCCTCTTTCCTCATCTATTATTACTGGTAAGCTTCTTTCAATATCCTTAGGATCCGCTGGTACTATTACTTTCATGTTTGGTAAAACACGCATTAACGCTATATCTTCAAGAACTTGATGACTAGATCCATCACCATGGTCACTATATCCGGTGTGCGTTACAAACATCTTAACATCCAGATTCATTCTAGCTATACTATTCCTTATTTGCTCCCAAGCTCTCATTAAGAACATCCCAAAATTAACTATAGCAGGTTTTTTTCCAACAGCAGCTAGGCCAGCAGCAAAATTTACCATGTCTTGCTCTGATATGCCGATATTAAAGTATCTATCCTTAAACTTCTCTCTAAAGTATAATGCTCTGGTAGAGTCTCCTACATCTGCAGTTATCACAATTAGATCTTTGTTCTTATCTCCTAGATCTGCTAACAATCTTCCGAAAGTTTCACGCATTGAGTAGATATTTCCTTGCATCATCTGGACTAGACCTCTGTTTATGGGTATTTTCTATTGCGGGGAATCCCTTTCCTCTTACAGTTTTAGCGAATATTACAACAGGTTTACTTGCCTTATGTGCCTCGTTGATTGCATTAGTAATACTTATGAAATCATGTCCATCACAGTTTAACACTTTCCAACCTACCGCTTCCCATACCTTAGGTAAGAAGTTCTTTGGTTTTATCTCCTCTGTTGAACCATCAAGCTGGAAATTGTTCATCTCTATAAATGCAATCAAGTTGTCAAGATTTCTAACTACTGCATGTGTCATAGCCTCCCATATCTCTCCCTCATCTTGTTCTCCATCACCCATTATCACATACACTCTTCCACTTCCATTAGCCATTTTTATACCAGTAGCGACACCTATTCCAAAGCTTAATCCTTGCCCTAAACTACCAGTCGACATATCTACACCGGGAATAAAAGTCTCTGGATGACCTTGTAGTAATCCCGTTATATCTTGTATTCTCCAAAGTTCCTCTTCTTTTATATAACCTTTTTCAGCTAGAACAGCATAAAGAGCTGGTGCTGCATGACCTTTACTTAAAATTAACCAGTCCTTATTCACTAAGCTTGAATCAGTCCTTATATGTTTGAATATTAATGTAGTTAGTATCTCTATGCTACTTAGAGAAGATCCTACATGGATTGTCTGATCATAAAACAGCATTTTGATTACATTTCTTCTTGCCTTTTCAGCTACTTGTCTTAACTTATCCAATTCTTCTATTGATATTGGAGTTCCATCACTTCCTCCACCTTTTTCCATTGGAACAATATCAATCCCCACTTTTAGTAGGCAACACTTATTTTTAAAGATTATTCTACATTATAATCTTGTGGAAAGGTATTCTAGGCAGCTCTTAGTCTTAGGATTAGGAGTTCAACAGAGGTTAAATGAACTAAAGATATTAATTGCAGGTTGTGGAGCTTTGGGTTCTGCTATTGCGGAGCTCTTAGCTAGATTAGGAGTTGGAGAGATAACTGTAGTTGATGCAGATGTATTAGACGTAACTAATTTGCATAGGGTTCATTTGTTTGACGAGAACGATGTAGGTAAGCCTAAAGCAGAGATTTGTGCTAAAAAGTTATCTCTTATAAATTCTTCAATCAAAATAAATTATATTATAGATATACTTGACGAGCAAAATGTTGAGAAGCTAATTTCTGATAAGGATTATGTATTTGATGCTTTAGATAGTTTATACTACAAGTTATTATTAAATGATGCCACAGTAAAATTGCGAAAAATCCTAATATATGGAGGGATTAATGGTGAATATGGCTCTGTTAAATTAATAGATTCTAATCAAACTTCTTGCCTATCTTGTTTTATTAATTATTCAGATCAAGATGAAATTGGAAATTCGTGCGATGTCATCGGAACTACTCCATTAATAGTAGAATTAACAGCCACGCTTCAAGTTAATTTAATGCTTAATCATTTGAGAGGTAATCCGGATTACTCGTTGTTTTACATAGATTCTAGAGAACTAAAAATTGAGAGGATAAACATCGAGAAGAACTTTCAATGCAAGACATGTGTACTAAATGAATACCCTTTTCTAAATCAGAAAATAACTAAACCTAACTGCGGAATATTTAGGGTTAATATGAAAGTAACGGAGTTAGATAAGCCTAAAGTTTTTAAAAACATCGGGAATGCAATTTTATGTTATCCTAATATTGGATGTTTCGAGAAAAGGGGAAGATAATGGATAAGAAATACATTGCGGCGATTGTTCTTCCATTTGTGGTTATTATAATCTATGCATACATATTTAAAATCAATGTAGTATATGTATTAAAGGAGGATCCCAAATTCTTTCTAATTTTTCTTTTAGCGTATGTTGCTCAGAATTCCATCTCATCATTTAAGGATTCATCGCTAATTAAGCGTAGAGTAGACATAGCATTAAGAGCTAGATTACTGGGTAATTTTGTAGGTCTGTTATTACCTGGATGGGCTGGGCAGGAACTAGTTAGAAGCTTAGTTTATAATAAACATGAAGTAAATTTAAGGCAAGCATTTAGTTACTCTATCCTTATAGGATCCATAGATGTACTTGCAATATGTTTGGGTTATATTTTACTATTGCCATTCTTTTTTAACCCATTAGAATTTATATTCATTTTAGTCGTATTATTTAACATAGCTGGATGGATAGCTGCACTATCATATTTTTACTTGCAGCATAATAAAGTAAACAAAATAGAACAATTCATCTTTAAGATAGTTAAAATGGAACGAATTGTGACAGATTATATGGAATTTAAGTATTACCTTAAGCAGGGAACCACAAAGGATTTTGTAATTTATATCATAATTGATATACTTGGTTTCGCTTGCTATGGTGGCTATTTTTATTATATTACACATAATATTTTTATATCAATTTTTATCTCTTTTTTATATCAAGTATCTATATTAATACCAATACCATCTGCTGCAGTAGTGGGGGAGTTAGCACTATCAATATTTTTAAATCCCTCTTATGTTTTTGCAACAAGATTAAACTATATCATATCAAACTTACTTGGATCTATTTTCTTTAAGGATATGAGCTTTGAAGAGCTTAAAAAATGGTCAAAAGAAATTCTAAAGAGATAGTAATGGAACTATTCTTAGGAGAGCCCAATAACCAAGAAATAAGGGAAGTAGTTAGGAATATATATTCAAAGGATAGTTTGTGTTTATCTGTATACTATTCTATAGAGCCTATATTATTTTCATTCATTATTTCCAAGAATACTAAGAATTCTTTCATTCTTTCGTTCATTCCAGAAGAATGTGAGACGCAAATCAGAATTGACTCTAACGGTAAATGGATAATAGATGATAAGAAAAAGTATTTCTTAGGACAAAACTCCTTTTGCTCATATTTGCCTATAACTGCTGAAGATGTTTTACCAATTACTAGTTGTATTGTGACATCCACAATAGTAGATAGAAGACCATTTTCTGAATGGGAACTAGAAATAATAAAAGAAATGGAAAAATTTGATATAACTAATGAAAAAAATCTGAAAATCCCAGCATATAAAACTTTACCACTCTTTTTATCTTTAATGTTTTCTCTGGATCCTTATATACCTAGTATATCTGGCAATAGAGAAAATACAATAAATCTTATAAAGGAAATAAATACTAGTGAAATAGCAAAACTAGAAGATCTAAACGAGAGTCAGTTAAATACATTACTTTTCAGAATAATTTCTACTATTGTAAAAGAAAACCCGAAATTTACTAGAGATGATATAATTACGGATAGATTTTTTTATCTTGACTATGATATATTAGAGTTAGCGTTTTCGTTAATTTATTCGTTTGATACTATCGGTAGTAATGAGATCTTGCAGTTTGTTTTATCGTCATCTTATGCTGAGGCATTAATCAGCAGATTTAGACAAACTCTCTCCAAGGGATTCTCAATTAATTTAGTTGAAAATAAGCAATCGTATTATATTGTTGAAACAGTCAATTTTAATTCTCCTTTTTTGGTGCAAATAATATTGTTACAATTACAAAAGATAAGGAGAGATAAAATGATAGTAATAAAAGATAATGATAAGCTTTACACTAGTAGATTTTTTATCCCATCAATAAAGAAAGAAGGGTTGATTAAAATTGATGATAGAATTAAGAATCTTATCGGAACATGAAGATGCAGAACTAATTATAAGAAGTTTAAACGTTGATAATGTAAATTTACCAGAAGGAATGTCAATTCAAACCAAGGTTGAAGGCAAAGAGTTAGAGATTGTAATAAAGATGAGAATTACAAAGCCAAATGACTTAATGACAGTCAGAAATACTGCGGACGAGATATTAGCGCATATAAAGGCACTTCAATCGTCATTTGATGCTATAAGTTAAATATTTAGTCTTTAATACAAAAGTCTATATCGTGAGGTTAAATGCCACTACGACCTGGAAGATGTTATAGACATTTCTCCGGTCCTGCATATACCAGGAAAGAATACATCCCTGGTATTCCACAACCAAAGATAACTAAATTTACATCTGGAAATCCAAATGGAGATTATGACTATGAAGTTAGGTTAATTACTACTGAGATAGGGCAAATAAGGCATAATGCTTTGGAAGCTGTTAGGACTATTACTCTAAAGACATTAACTAAGAGAACTGGAAGTGAAACTTCGTTCTTTATGTGGATCTTAAAGTACCCCCATCATGTATTAAGAGAGAATAAAATGATGGCGTTTGCTGGAGCTGATAGATTACAGGACGGAATGAGATTGTCTTTTGGTACACCAATTGGTACTGCTGCTAGGATTGAAAAATTAGGAGAAATTTTAATTGTAGTAAAAGTTAAGAAGGAACATCTAGACTTTGCAAAAGAGGCGTTAAAGATAGCATCAAAGAAGTTACCTTTGCGTACTAGAATTGAGATCATTCCATTAAGGCCCATAAGACAGGAGGTTCAAAGTTGAGCTATAATTTTGAAGAAGAACGTGTAGTGAAGGAAATACGTGAAAAGGACGCAAAACGGGTTCTTTTACAATTTCCCGAAGGATTGAAGTATTTTTCTATAGATATAGTAAAGAAGTTAAAGGAAAAGCTACCTAACGTTGATTTTATAATATCTGGTGAACCTAGTTGGGGGGCTTGTGACATAGCTGAGGATGAAGCCCAACAAGTAAATGCTGACCTAATAATTCATTTCGGTCATACCCCTTATACGTGGTACTATCCTAAGTTTCCTACGATATTTATTAATGCTGAAAGTAATTTGAATATTTCTGAAAGTGTTCTTCAATCTTTAGAAAATGATATCAGTAAATATAATGGAAGAAAAATCTCATTAACAGCAACCTTACAGCACGTAAGATTAGTGTCCAAAATTAAGTCTTTCTTAGAAGATAAGGGATACGATGTAGTCATAGGCAAGCCATCTAATAGATTTATGTTTAATGGTCAAATTTTAGGCTGTGACTACAAAGCAGCCGAAGTAGAAGCAGATACATATGTTATTGTATCAGGTGGACTATTTCATGCTTTAGGTTTAGGATTAGCTACAAATAAACCGACTATAAAACTTGATCCGTATTTACAGAAAAGTGAGGATATAACAAACGAGGTTAGGAAGATACTAAAAGTTAGATATGGTAAAATCCTACAAGCAATGGATAAACGCACTTGGGTAATTATACAAGGTGTTAAGGTTGGGCAAAATAGACCAAATATGATAAAATACTTCTATGATGAGCTAACTAAAAAAGGCTATGATGTTTTTATAGTAACAAATAAAGTGTTAACACAAGATGTACTTAGAAATCTAGATAGAAGCTATATAGATGTATTTTTAGTTACATCTTGCCCTAGATTGCCCATAGATGATCTATATAACTATGAAAAGCCAGTGTTAACACCTGGAGAGGCCAAAATGATCATAAATAATAGTCTGGAACCCTATATTTTCCCATGGTGAAGTAAATGAGAGTTCAAGGTGAATTAACCTTACCCGGAGAAGAGCTAGCAGTGATTGAAGAATTTATAGCTGGCGACGGTACGTATGAACAAAATGGTATAGTTAGAGCTGCGGTTGTAGGAAAAATCTTTTATGATATGCTAAATAGGAAAAGTAACGTACTGGGATTTAAGAAAATCATACTTCAACACTTAAAGAAGGCTAAATACGTGATCGGTATTGTAAATTCTATTAAAGAAGATTCAGCACTAGTTTCAATAGTAGGTATCGAGGAGAAAAGTCTTGCGTCATCAATTTCGGCTTACTTACATATCTCTCAAATAAGTAATAAAAAACTTAATAGTATAACAGATGCTATAAAAATCGGAGACTTAATTAAAGCTAAATTACTTTCATACACTTTTCCTTTAGCTTTAACTATTAAGATGAAAGATCTTGGAGTTATTTATGCTAGATGCTCAAGATGTGGATACTTATTGATCAAGCAAGACGAAAATAATTTAAAATGTCAGAGATGCGGAAATATTGAACAACGAAAAATAGGATCTTATATGGTGAAGAAAGGTGGAAATTAAAATACTAAAAAGTGAAAGAAATTACTTAGAATTAGAGATAGAAGGGGAAGATCATACGTTAGGTAACTTAATTGCGGGTACCTTGAGGAAAATTAGTGGTGTAAGTTTTGCTTCGTATTATCAACCGCATCCCCTAACTGATAAAATAATAGTTAAAATACTAACTGATGGTTCAATAGCTCCTAAAGATGCTTTACTAAAAGCTATCGAAACTGTAAGAGTAATGGCCTCACATTATATAGACGAAATAAAGGGATTAAGTAAGTGAAAAAGGAGACAAGGATAGCAATATTAGTTAAAGTCGATTGTTTGTATGCAATATGTATATTTAGGGGTAATTTCTTAGAAAAGCTATTTTTAGATATAAATGAGGAGAATCTAATTAAGCAAATAGCTACATCTTCCATAATTGATGAAATCAGATATTCTAATATCGGAATTGGTGAAAACTTTAAAGAACAAGAACCAGAGAAAATATGTGAAAATCTCATAAAGAAACTATCAGAAAAGTTAAATATAGATAAAGTAAATGGTTAAGCTTGTAGCGTGGTATTAATGAAGTTCTGTCCCAAATGTAACTCTATGATGGTCCCAAAGAAATCCAATGGTAAGAACATATATAGATGCACGAAATGTGGTTATGAAGAGGAGGTTCCAGAGACAACAATAGTAGTGACAAGCAAAGTAAAACACAGTATTAAAGAAAAAACGTTAATATTAGAGGAGGAGGAAATGCCCAGTGGGGCTCAAAAAATAAAAGGTGTTCTATGTCCTTCATGTAAAAATGACGAAGCCTACTTCTGGATATTGCAAACTAGAAGGGCAGATGAGCCACCAACTAGATTTTATAAGTGCACAAAATGTGGTAAAGTATGGAGAGAGTACGAATAAAAGAATGAGAAAATCTTATTTTATTGAATTCTCATTTTATGTTGGACCCGTAGCTCAGCCAGGACGGAGCGCCGGCCTTCTAGCGTCTAAGGGGGATAGCCGGCGGTCCCGGGTTCAAATCCCGGCGGGTCCGCACATATTATCACTTGGTATATACTAATTCTAGATACTCTTATAATCTCAACAAAATACATACAACACGAAATGGACTATAATAAAACGAATTTTTCCACATTAGAATTCAAGAGCGTCTTGACAGCGGGTATGGGAGTATTTACTGATGGGTATGAACTTTACGCGATCTCTTTAGTTTTCTATTATATACAAAAGGAATTTTTATTAAATGGGCTTGAGGAAGGAATAGTTATAGCTAGTGCGTATTATGGTGCAGCAGTTTCTGCAATTCTATTAGGCTTTTTATCAGATAAACTAGGAAGAAAGTTCATCTATGGTCTCGATGTAGCTTTAATGAGTCTAGGAATACTATTTCAGTCGATATCAACGAATTTTACAGAGTTAGCTATGTCTAGAATAATCTTAGGTTTTGGAATTGGAGCAGATTATGTTCTTTCTCCTATAATTACTGCAGAGAATTCAAATCCCAAAAATAGAGGAAAACGAATGATAATAACATTTGCAGTACTTTGGGGAATGGGTGCAGTTGCCGCAGCATTTATCGAACAAATCTTGCTGTTAATTAACATAGGGAATGATCTCATATGGAGAATAGTATTGTTTATGGGAATCCTCCCAGCAGTTTCTGTATTTTACCTAAGGAGAAAACTCCCTGAAACATATAAATTCTTGACTAGAATTAAACCAAAGCGAGAAGAATTAAAAAAGTTGGAAAACGAAATAAAAAGTAAAATTACAATTTCTTTAGATGAAGTTCCATTCTCAAAAAGATTCATATCAGCTATAGGAATTACAATTATATCTTCTATACTCTGGCTTCTTTACGATATATATTCCTCTACGTTTGCGATCTACGGGCCAATAACCATAGCGGGAAACTTAGGCCTAAATCCCATAGAATTCACATATTTGGCACAGTTTCTTGCAGGTTTACCGGGTCAGATAATAAGCATTTATCTAGTGGACAAAATAGGAAGAAAACCATTAATTGTGATAGGTTATGCTGGTGTTGCGTTTTGGCTTTTCATGTATACAATGCTTCTCATGAATCCGTATTACTTTGGACTTAGCATACATATAAGTAATCCGTTAAAAGCAGCAGAAAGTTTAACCGGAGAGGCGGCATTGTTGGGTCTATTATTTTATCTTATGAACTATTTATCATCAGCAATTGGACCCGCATCTATAATAGGGTCAGCAATGCTAACTTCAGAGTTAGTTCCAACCAAAGTTAGGGGGACCAGCCAAGCTATTAGTGTGGCAGCAGATAGACTAGCCGCAGCTTTTAGTATTACAGCATTTCCTCTGCTATTAGCCAAATTTGGACTCCCTGCATTACTAGCAGTATACTCAACAATTGCACTAGTATCGTGTATTATAACTCTACTTTTAATACCAGAAACCAAAGGAGTAGAGTTAAGTTGAAATAGTTTTTACTTAATATTTTATTTTTAGTCGCAATATATAAAGATTTTAATAAAAACTGTGATAAGCTTAGCTATTTATGGTATAATGGGCAATCGTGAATTTCTCATAAAACTTAGAGAGTAGAGAGTGTACCATTATTGGTAGTGTCGTCGTTAAGTTATTTATATTTGTATAACGAGTATTACTTATGGGTAGGAAGCCTGTATTTAGGCAAGACGTTTCTTGTCCCTCTTGTGGTAGTCATCATGTTGTTAAGTGTGGTAGGCCTTTGGGTAGGCA